>Ga0268277_1000101_pt1 | contig 64999 bp, 55 predicted proteins | sample saktaG_5_FD_190132 | JGI IMG/M metagenome (GOLD analysis project Ga0268277, IMG submission 190132) | Saline water microbial communities from Sakinaw Lake, British Columbia, Canada - sak_2010_1_5_50m | ecosystem: Environmental > Aquatic > Non-marine Saline and Alkaline > Saline ... | reverse complement strand
GCCAGGTTGGCGAGAACCATCCGGTCGGCAATGGAGAGTGACATGACGCCTTCTCCATGAAATTCAATCGACATGTAATCGGCGCCGCTGCTTCCGATCATGCCAATGATCCAGAGAGCCAGGTCTTTGGCATAGACCCCTTCAGGTAATTTGCCCTGAAGGATGATCTTAACAGAATCGGGAACCCGAAACCAGGTCTCTCCCTGTTTCCATAGTCCGGCTGTTTCGGTCCGGTCAATACCGGCAGCGAAGGCATTGAATGCCCCGGCCGTACCGGTATGGCTGTCGCTTCCCACAATGATCATCTTCGGTCGGGCATAGAGTGCCATCAGTTGATGACAGATACCCTCGCCAACATCATGGAACTTCTTTACACCAAATTTTTCCGTAAAATCGCGGATTGTCTGGTAATCGTTAGCTAATTTCGAATTGGTCGGTGGTGCATTGTGGTCGAGGGTGATCAACAAGGCATCGGGATTTACAAGGGTTTCACCTCCCATTTTTTTAAATGTACTGTAGATACTGGCGGTGTTGTCGTGCGAGAGGATGATATCGGGTGTGGCAAACACGATGCTGCCTGCATCGGCTCCAAAGATTTTTTCGACAAAGGTTTTTCCGGGCATAGAAACTTAATGTTATAATATGTTGTTTGCGGGCGCTTTATTCTGAATCCAGAATACAGGATCCGGCAAACAAAAGTACAAATTCCACTGATTGTTTTTAGGAGTTGGAACAGAAATTAACGGATGCCATTATAGTCAGGGATAAAGAGTATAAAAATGTATCTTTGGCTTAATTATTGACCTGAAAACACAATATTTATGATTCTGGACAACTCTGCATATGAGGATATCATCTCCAGCCTTCGAGAGAGGGAAAAAGAGATGAAATGCCTGTATAAGGTACAGGGAATAGTTAATGAGAATTTGCCTGTTGAGAAATTCTTAATGGAAATCGTTAAGCATATTTGGGGTGGTTGGCAATATCCTATGATCACCAGGGTAAAAATAACATTTGAAAACAAAATTTATATGGAACCTGGTTGGACTGAAACGGAGTGGGTCCAGCATGCTGATATTATTATTGACGAGAAAGTATTTGGTAAAATTGAGGTGTATTATGTTAAATTCAAGCGATTAGTTGTTGACAGCCAATTTTTACCCGAGGAGCAAAAGTTATTGAATACAATTTCATCGATTATCAGCGCCTATATTTTCAATAAAAAATTATTGATAACTCTGAAAACGTTAGAACGAAATAAAAATAAAGAGGAGGGAATGAATGAGAATTCGGCCGATTTATTACCTGTTCAATCTGATATTCATTGGATCTGGCGTCATGAAATAGCATGTAAAATTGCTGCGAAATTTAATCTTGAAAAATTTGGAGTTGAGGCGATGTACCTCATTGGGAGCACAAAAAATGCTACGTCGGGACCTGCAAGTGATATTGATATACTAATCCATTTCAGAGGGGATGCATGTCAGGAAAAAGAATTAAAAGCCTGGTTTGAGGGATGGAGCCTATGCCTTTCAGAAATTAACTTAATGAAAACCGGGTATAAAACAGACGGTTTAATTGACCTTCACATAATTACAGATGAAGATATTATGAATAGAAATAGTTACGCTTCAATGATAGGGGCTATTGATAACAGTGCGAAGCTCATCAAAAAGAGGTCAAATGACTAAGTGTTTTTTTGCCAGCGATCTGCACGGAAAAATTCACAGGTATCAAAAGCTGTTTTCGGTAATTGAGCATGAAAAACCTGAAGCTGTTTTCCTGGGAGGTGATCTGCTGCCACATTTCTTACTGAAAGAAGGAAATTTTAATGATTTTGTAAAGGATTATTTTTTCCCTAACCTGAACCGGCTTAGATTGGTATTGAAAAATCACTACCCGCTTATTTGCTTAATTCTGGGTAATGATGATGCAAGAATTGAGGAGGAAGAATTTTTGAGAGAAAGTGTCAGCGGTCTGTTTTCATATATAAACCAACGCAAAGTTCTCTTTAAACAATATATTGTATATGGATATTCATTTATTCCACCAACTCCCTTTCAGCTGAAAGATTGGGAAAGATATGACGTTTCACGCTATGTGGACCCTGGTTGCACCCACCCCTCCGAAGGATTCAGGACCACAGATTTAACCAACGATATCGAGTTTGGAACAATTCAGAAAGATTTAGAGGAACTGACTAAAAATGAAGATTTATCAAAGGCGGTTTTTCTCTTTCATTCACCCCCTTATAAAACCTTCCTCGATAGGGCAGCATTAGATGGGACGATGGTTGATTATGTCCCGGTGGATGTCAATGTGGGGAGTATTGCAATAAAACGGTTTATTGAGGAGAAACAACCTCTGTTAACCCTTCACGGTCATGTTCATGAATCAACCCGTCTTACAGGACAATGGTTTCAGTCTTTTCATCAAACAGTTTCATTCAATGCTGCTCATGATGGGCCTGAGCTATCAATCATTAAATTCGACCTTGAAAACCCAAAAGATGCCGTCCGGATTCTCCTTTAGAACAGATCAAATCATTCGAGCACCTTTCTTTCTTTGAGTGAATACCTTCTGCCTTTCCCCAATAAGTAGAATCGTTCACTGTCTTCAGGAAGGATCGTTATCGCCGGGCGTTCAACAGACCAATCAGCTTTATCTCTGATGAATTTACAAATTGTGCCGTCATAGATCGCCACGAAGCTCCTGCCTAATACCTCAAACTCATTATTGTGAACCACGACAGCTGTATTTTCATCCAGGCCAATCCCCAGCAACCTGGGGTAGGCTTGAAGAATCTCGAAGATATCGAACTGCCTGTTCAATGCCAGCAGGTGTTGATCTATCGCACAGTTGGTCAAGAGACCTAACCCTTCAACGTGATCCCCCATCATTATAACATTGGTTTTTGTATCTCCTCTAACGAGGTACGAACCCATGATGGAGGCTCCGGCAGAACTTCCTCCAACAACGCCACCTCTTTGAAGTAATTTTAAAATCTCATCATGCGTCCGGGTGTGCAGGTAAGCATCTGCCAGCCGCCACTGTCTTCCTCCGATAAACCACAACCCGGTGGCCTGTGTGATTGGTTCAACAAATTGCTTGCTGTCTGCCACCTCTTTATCCCGGGTATGGATGAGTTGAATGTTATCAAATCCATATTGCCGAAATCGTTTTTCAATTCCTTCCCATTCCCCTTTTTCAAAGAGATCTTCATCACTTCCCGCGGTTGGAATAATGACAATAAATGCATCCGTTCCACCGGCTAGCTCAAGAAACCGGGAATAGATTGTACTGTCGGAAAGTGAACCACCAACAATGACCAGATGCCCGTTTTCCGTTCCTGGAGCTTGTGATGTCAACGTTGTGATATTCTTATCCTGGCTGAAACCAATAGTCAGGAGCGAAATGAAAAGGCTTGTGAAGAGACTTGTTTTCATAAACGTTTTTTATGTTATTCAGCAAATATAAAGTACAATCGGGAAATAGCACCATATGGAACAATCATTGAAATAATCCTTTGTAATTATCGCAGGGTTTTCTAACTTTGCACCCCCATTTCGCTTTCATCCCTGAAATTCGGGATTTTGGCGAACAAAGGGAGAGGTGGGTGAGTGGCTGAAACCAACAGTTTGCTAAACTGTCGTACGGGAAACTGTACCGGGGGTTCGAATCCCCCCTTCTCCGCAGGTAAATAAAGCGTAAAAAGACCTATTCTAGGGGGTCTATTCTTTAGTTATTTTATTTACAAATATATTCTTATCCGTTTGAATACTGATAACATATATGCCACTTGGATAATTAGATAAATCTATCTTTTCTTTATTCCCAATATCTGATTTTTTAAAAATAGTTTTACCAAATAGGTTCGATATTATTATTTGACCAATAATTGTAATTGTAGATTCAACTTGGAAAGTTGCTCGGGTGGGGTTTGGATATATTCTTATTTCGCTACCCGAATTTTCTTGAACATTTGCTGTTGAAGTCCTATATATATAAGCAGAGCCAGATAGGTCACCATAATCATCGTTTCCTGAAGCGCCAATGAGTGAATAATGGGTTGACAATGAGGTAGTACGGCCAAAATAATCATCTATTGATCCATCGGATGGAATAAGTTTTAATGATTGATTCCATGATACACCATCATTAATAAATAAATAGGCTGAGCCAATATCATCGTCATATGGAGCTCCAACCAGAATTTGGTTTCCTAGAATGCTAACTGATTTTCCAAAACTATCCCCATCAGAACCATCAAAGGCATAAACCTTTGCATTGAAAACCCAGCTATTTCCGTTGTAATTAAATATGTATGCTGCTCCTATATTATTATTGTTAGCGGCCCCCACAATAGCCCGATCATCAGATAAACTAACCGAATAACCAAAAGAATCATTTGGTGAACCATCAGATGGCATTAGTTTTGTTTCCTGTACCCAATTGTTTCCATCATTCTTATAAATGTATGCTGAACCAGTTTGATTATTAGAATATGCTCCAATAATAACAACACTCCCCGAAATAGAAACTGACTGCCCAAAAAAGTCGCTTGCTTCACCATCGGGAGCAATAATTTTAGTTTGTTGCACCCATATCTCATCAATCTGCTTAAAAATATATGCTGAACCTGATTCACCTCCATGGTCATCATCAAATGGTGCTCCGACAATTGCAAATCCATCTCCAATTGCAACAGATTGTCCAAAAAAATCACAAGCAGCACCATCAGAAGGTATTAATTTTGCTTGTTCAATCCAATTCCCATTGTCTTTATAAAATATATAAGCTGAGCCTGAAGCCTCTCCAAAAACCTCATCACCAAGTTTTCCAATTATTAAATAATCATTATACATGCAAACTGAAAAACCGAATCCTGCGCCATCAGAAAAATCTGAAGGAGTTAATTTCGCTTGCTGTACCCATATTCCTGCATCTTTCAAATAGATATATGCTGCCCCGGAATTATTACCAAGATTATTTGCATAAGAAGCCCCAATTACCAAATAATCTCCTGAGATGCTGACAGAATTGCCAAATTCATCATGTTCTGTCCCATCATCTGCAAGTAGCTTCTGAGTTTCTTGAATTGGCTGAGATCTAACACAAAGTGCTATTAAACAGAAGGTTAGAATTGCAAATATGATTTTCATAGCAATAAAATAAAGTTCAGATTCAAGACAGTTGAGTTGGAATAATTTATTTCACATCCTATTAATTATCTTGTCTTTTCAATTTTTCCATTTTTTCTTTTGCATCATCAGGATCAATTAATATTAAAGTGATTGCATTCCCTTTTCCTCCTGAGGATACTTTTGAGTTTTCAAACATTGCAGGAGTAGATATATAATATGTGGTTTTCTTCAATGGAAAGACCTCTAAACCAAGTAACAAATTATCACCTATTGTCATTAAACTTGCTGCTCCAGGTCCAATAAGCTTTCCTTGTACTAAGAGATGATCAGTGTGTATTGTGGTCTCAAAATATCTACCTGCATGTAATTGACACAAAGGTTTTTCGTTTAGAAATATTTGCCAAACATTAGCAGCTCCCACAAACTTACCAGATCTAATAATTATAATTTTTACAGAATCATCAACTATATCTTCAATATCACCATATGGAGAATAGATGAATTGGGAGAAATTGAAGGAAGTATCTTTTTTTGAAAAGATTGGGGAATCTCTATCTGGATCAATAGCTCTATCTCTTTGATCTCCTGATGAATCATTTCGGATATCCATTGGGATATAATACCCGAAATTATCAACTAACCATAGCGATTGCTGATAATTATCACTATTTTCCGCTTTCAAAAATAGACTCTTAAGCTTTTTTTTCGACCAGTACTCCCTTTTCATTCTTGTGGAAAGAGGTGTTACATATTTATCATCTGCCATAAGGTATCCTAAATGAGCAAAATCAGAATACTCGCTCACTGGAAATTCTTGAAGAAAGGAATCATATGCTTTATAAGTATTCTGTTTTTTTGCAATTATAAAACGGAGTCCTTCATAGAGTCTATTTACATTTGTTATTTTATCGCTATTTGGAAAGGTCTCTAAAAATGCCTGGCAACCCTCCATGTCAAGATTCGTTACTATTTGGTAATAAAAATTCAACTCTTTTGAACTTTGAATTTTCTTGACATCATCGATATGTTGCCCTTCCGGTAGATATGAAATATATTGAATGCAGTAATCCATCACACTATCTTGAACAATCTTCTCCCAACATAGTCGATCTAAAAAATAACGAATCGAATCACAATAAGAGTGGCTGGTATTCTCATCAAGAAAAACAGCAAATTGATCTATAGATTTGCTGGCTTTGATTTTGTTATAGCTAACTTTTTCCAAGTATTTATAGATTTCCTCATACTTACCTTTCTTGGAATAATCGATAGCTGATAATCCACTAAGATCTTTAATAAGTATATCTGAGCCACTATCTACCAAATATTGTACAATCGCAAAATCACCAATCTCAGATGCGTAAATCAATCCCGATTTCCCCTTTTTATCAACTTGAGAAACAATAGATGGATTTTCTTCAATCATTTGCTTGACAAGAAGATAGTCTTTCGCTGTAATGTTTCTGACAAACTGCTTTGGGAGCTGTTGTGCTTCCGTTAAAGAAGGGAAAAGAACAAGGATACACAAGGTGATTAAGAAGTAGAATCTTTGAATCATAATAAATTTTTTTGGAGAGTAATTCATATTGAAACATTTACATCTATAATAAGATCATATAAAAGTATAAAAAAGGTATAATATGGACAAACCGATGATGATGAACGGAAAAGCTGCTGCTGCCACTGACCACCTTGCGCCGATTTAAACTGGCCATCGTATATGTCTGATTTTAACCCATTTAAACTTGCTTCTTCCGATCGGCCTGTGGTGGACAACATCGTCGGGTCGTCCAATTAAGTCAAATTTCATTCACAAAAAAGGAGGCTATTATGAACACAACAATCAAACTTACCAAATCAAACTTACCATCTTAAATCGTCAAGGCAAGAAATGCCGTACTTATCCATTCCCGTCACGGGCATCACTGGATGCCTACATGAAGGCCAGCAGGCCGCAATTCTATCAGATCTGGGGCTAACTAGAATCAAATCACATTAACCAGGGCTCTCCTTTGCTTCTTGGTTTCAAGAATAATAGGGGAGCCTAATAAACCCACAATCATGAACTCACGAATCAAATACAAACTCACAATCAAAGTCCCGGGGACGAAACTCCTGGCTGACTATACTTTTCACAAAAAAGAGGATATTGAAAGTTTCTTAGAACTCAATGAAATCAAGCCTTTTATTATTCGACCAGTCTTTCTCCGGTTGAGAACAAGCAATTAATATGAGTAAATTATCGGATTCAAGTATGATCATTATTCTATTTTTAGTACTTTTGCATGGATCAAAAGAGGTCTTTGTAACGCAATACAGTGAAATTTTGCAGGTGGTTTTATCGGTGGGCTGCAAAACCGAAAATCGTTAATCACCTTTATTTATAGGCGTTTTGGAGATAGGTTCACTTCCCTCCCCTTCTCCGCCACATCGGGGTATAGCGCAGTCCGGTTAGCGCACCTGCTTTGGGAGCAGGGGGTCGCAGGTTCGAATCCTGCTACCCCGACCAACAACGACAAGAGTTTCAGAGAGATTTGAGGCCCTTGTTTTTTTTGGTTTACACAATAGTGTACACAGATTGGTTCCTTTTGATACTTGGACAGGCCGACGGTGTGGACCACCTCAGTCCGATCAAAATAGACTAGTTTAGGTGTTTTAAAATCAGGCATATACAGTGGTCAGGATAAATCGGCGCATGGTGGTCAGATGCATCGGCTTTTCCACCTAAGGAATGATGGAGTCTTTTATATGGTACGGAAAAATTTGATGGCCCTGTAAACCAAACCAGCAGCTAACATAACATAAAATCCATAGCCATGCCAGGGACGGTCTGGATGTGACTGCTGAGCAAAACATAAAAGATATCCAAGTATAAATCCGCCAAATATTAATGCGAATAATTGCCATGCTCTGAACCTATGTAACCATGGAATTACTAAGGCAATAGTCACAAAAAGAGCAATAATCAATAGGATGTTATACCATTCCATTACTCATAAGTATTAATTCCAAACCAATATTACGAATTTTCAGGTAATTATTCCAACAATCATCTTGTCTGTATTTGTCCTAAAATATGTTAAAAATGTAAGATTGTTGCATCTGATTCGTTTCTAAAGCAATATCTTTATTTTCCCTAGCATGTAACATCCAACAACATGCTCCATAGAATCTCCATTCTCGTTTTTTTTCTGATGATCTCAGGAATGACGTTTGCCCAAACAAATGTTGTCCAGTCTGGAATAGCCGGTGCATCTGACCCCTCTTGGCCGATCCAAAGTGACCACCGTAAATATCTGATATTAATACATCTAAACTAGTCTCTTCCGATCGGCCTGGGGTGGTCAACACCGTCGGCTTGTCCAACATGACCACCCTCCGCCGATTTTGGTTGACCATTTCAACCTATTAACAATCAATTCTCTGGGGTGGTCAATTTATATCGGCCTGATAGGGTCAAAGCCGTCGGTTTTCCCATTCAGAAAGAAAAAGAATCAATCGCATATAATGGAACATTGACCAGCCAGCCTTCTTTTCGATAATCTGACATTGAGGTTCTTACAGAAATTGTCGGATTGAACTTTTCAAAAAAGGATTTCAAGCTTTTTGCTTTCAGATTTTCCTCTGCTTTTACTTCAATCGGAATGACACGATCGTTATTTTGGATTACAAAATCCAATTCTCCCCTGGAGGTATCGGATGACCAGTAGAAAACCTGAACGTCTTGCCGGGTTTTAAGATGCTGCAGGACAAACTGCTCAGCGAGGGCTCCTTTGAACTCGCTGAATATCGAATTTCCCATGAGAATGGTATGTTTGGTCAGGCCTCCCATTGCAGACAGCAGCCCGACATCGAGGATAAACAATTTGAATGCCGAAGTATCCTGGTAGGCAATTAACGGAACGGCAGCTTTCGAAATGCGCTGAATTTTGTGCACCAGTCCGCAATCTGTCATCCAGGCCAGAGCAAGCTCGAACTCCTTTGCTCTACCTCCTTGTTTAACCACACCGTAAATGAACTTCTTATTCTCTTTTGATAACTGGGAAGGAATTGATTGCCACAACATTTTTATTCGGGGAACAATCTCTGCCGGCGCATGTTTTGAAAAATCATGGTCATAGGCTGATAAAATGCTTTTCTGGATGGTTCTAACCCGGTCAAAATCATTTTCACTGATGAAAGAACTGACAGCTTCAGGCATGCCCCCGATGAAATAATAATGACGGAGATGACCAATAAGTTTTGCTTTAAAGTTCGTGATCATCAGCCAGTCATTGCTTTTCAACAGTTCATATAGCTGTACCTGACCCAGTGCCAATAAAAATTCATTGAAAGACATGGGGTAGAGGGTCAGAAAATCCACCTTCCCAACGGGAAACGATGTTTTCTGATGCATGGTGATCCCGAGAAGGGAGCCGGCAGCGATGATATGATACTGCGGAGCATTCTCGCAAAAATACTTAAGGGAGGTGATGCCCCTTTCTGCTTCCTGGATCTCATCAAGAATGATCAATGTATTATCAGGCCGTATTTTGATCCCTGTTTCAATTTGAAAGGCGGTGATCAATCTACTTATATCAAAATCTTCCCTGAAAATTGATTTCAGCGAATCAGAGGATTCGAAGTTGATGTAAGCAACCTGTTCATATTCTCTTCTGCCAAACTCTTTCACGAGCCAGGTTTTACCCACCTGTCTGGCTCCCTGGATGATCAAAGGCTTCCTGTTCTTTGACTTTTTCCAATTCGACAAAGCTGTTAATGCAAACCGTTCCATCCTCTTGTTTTGTGCAAATATACAAAATAACGCACGAATTATTGCAAAGTGTTACATTTTATTGCACGAAAATATGTGAACCTGCAATTTATATGGACAAAATGAATCATGTGACCATTCTCCGCCGATTTTGGTTGACCACTCCAAGCCAATCAGAATAGACTGGTTTAGATGTATTTAAACAGACATATACGGGGGTAAGTTTAAATCGGCGTAAGGTGGTCAAATGCAACGGTTCTTCCAGGCTCCCAGGTATTGAACGATTACTTCAGATCAAGGATATTGTCAAGTTTATCCTGAAGGATATCGGTTTGTTCTTCAAGTTGTTTCCGGATAACTTTTTTTGCAATCTCTACTCCTGCTTCCAGGTCATAGGACATACGTATATTTGCCTCTATGTTTTTACCGATCTTTTTGTAAATCTCAACCAGCACTACTGTTCTGCCTAACTCTTGTACAATCAGGTTTTTCGCTGCAGCAACGATTTGGGTAACGGAAGCTGCATCTTCGGTATTCAACTGCTGGTTGGCGATGTTGTTCTCAATGATTGCGGCTACCTGTGTGGAGATGTTACCGGCAATATTCATTTTTGCGGTCTCTACTGCTTGCAGTTTAGCTGCGGTTTGAGTCTCTGCAACTGAATTTCCTGTTTCCACGATGTATTTTGGATAGCCTTTGTCATCTTCCATGTATTGTTTCATCCAGGCATTTTCAAGTTGCTTTTCCAGTGGTAATGCGCCGAGTGCAACGTAATAACCATCTTTCTCATAGGTTTTAGCATCCTTTCTTGCCTGCTTGTATGCTTTCGATTTCATAGCTTTTTCAGCATCTTTGTCTGTTGTTTGAGTGAATGCGGCAAGCGACAGGATCATTGCCAGGCTGATCATTAAGGTTGTGGTTACTCTTTTCATGGTTTTTTGTGTTTAAGTTTCCTAATCGTAGGCTCAGCAGTTAGCCAGCCATTGCTGAAAACCTTTTTTACTTAGCGACTTTTGTCGTTTGACTTATTGCCCGTTTGGTTCAATTGTTTTTGCATTTGGCTCCAAGATAGATTGGGTCGCAAATAAAATAGTTCTCCCCTTCAAAAATAATAAAATCTCCGGAATTTGTATGGAAAATCTTATAGCGGTTGAAATGTGATCAGAATAATCAAGCCCGATTGTCTTTAACTCCATATAGCGTTTGATTGACCTGACAAAGATGACGGCTCTGACTTCCCATCCAGAAGTGGCAGAAGCCTCTTGTCAAGGCTTTTCATTGCTTTTTCAGATAGCGGGGTGTTAAAGTATACCGTAAATTCACAGGTTGGATACGTGTGAAGGAACTGAATCAATGATTTGCTGAGTTGAACCTGAAGGAACTCTTTCTGGTAAATTATGATCCGTCGTTAGGAGGTCAATTTATTTCGACGGAGACGGCTCAATTAAACTGGTTTGCCCACCCTATCATAAAATTGTATCTTTACTGTTGATCTTTAGCATAATATTTACATTAATTTAATGCAGCCATTATCTTCCAGTGTGAAAAAAATGCGCATTCTCATTGTTGATGACTTAGATATCAACTGTGATTTATTGGTATATTTCCTTAAAGAAATAGCTAGTTTAGATATCGCCAATAATGGAGAAGTTGCCGTTACTAAAGCAAACCAAAACAGGTACGACTTGATTTTGTTAGATATCTGTCTTGGTAGCGGATTGGATGGATTTGAAGTGTTAAAGGAGATAAGATCACAAGCATGCAATTCCAACTTGCCCATTATTGCAGTTACTGGGTCCGCTGCAGAATTTGATACAGAGACCTTTTTGGAAAAGGGATTCTCAGATTTTCTTCCCAAGCCTGTGTCAAAGAAGGAATTACTAAATGCCATTGCAAAAGTTATAAATGAAAATGAGTAAGGGGCCACGGTCAATTTACACAACGGATTCGGGTTTCAGTTACCGGATGCTGCCGCCGACATGACGTTAATTATCTCGCCTGTGCAATTTTTTATCAAAGCTTCTTGTAAAAATATATTTGTTCAAGAATTATTTGTCTGTTAAATATTGATTTGTAATTTTACCGGACCAATTTTTAAGGACCGACATATTCACTAAAAATTTACACTATGGCAGAGGAAAAAGTATTTTTTGAACAGGGAGATGTAAAGGTAACTAACTCCCGCTTCATGACTTATGGCACGACCCATTCAATGAGTGGAGTGACATCTGTGACACAGGTCGTCTACAAACCTAACAGAAAAGGCCCAATAATAGTCGCAGTAATCGGACTACTTTGCTTTATATTTAAATGGTGGCTTGCTGTTATTGTTCTGGCCGCTGCTGTAGCGTGGTGGTTTTTACAAAAAACAAAATATGGGGTGCTAATGAGCTCAGCATCTGGGGATCAGGAGGCATTGTCTAGTACTGATTCGGAGTTTATTAACACAGTTGTAACAGCACTTAATGATGCAATTGTGCATCGGGGTTAGAATGAACACGATGATCAATCCCCCTCTCAGGATGCACAACCCTGGAGGGGGATTTTTATTTCAGGTTTTTGGAGTCAGACGAAGTTAAGTCAACATGAAAATATTACTGATCAGCCCGGGTTCATTTGACGACATCGACAGCCAGATTACCCGTGCGATACCCTATCTCTTCGCAAAGGCGATCTTCTCGCCCCATGCCATTGCATCCGTTGCTGCACTTACCCCCGCCGAACACGAAGTTGAAATTCACGATGAATATATTCGCGGGCCAGTTGAACTGATCCTGACAGGTAAATCGTATGATATCATTGGCATCTCTGTCACTTCCAACCAGGTGAAACATTGCCTTGAAATTGCTGCTCATTGCAAAAACCTGATTCCGGAGGCTATCGTGGTTGCAGGAGGCATAGGAGTTGAGAATCTCATCCATCAGAATCAGGATCATATCGATGTCGTTTTTTATGGAGAGGCTGAAGAAACATGGCCACAATTTCTGAACGATGTTAAACGGGGTTCTTGCCCAAAGGGTTATAAAAATTTAGTGAAGCCTGATATGACCAAGGTTCCTGCACCTGCCTGGGAATTGATCAGGGAAGATATACCTCTCTATAATGCCGTTTCCGTTCAAACCACCCGTGGATGCCCGTTTGACTGCAGTTTCTGCGATGTGATTTATACCTATGGGAGGAAACCGCGCAGCAAAACCATTGACCAGGTTCTCCTTGAAATCCGCAATCTGTACGAAATGAATGTCCAAATGGTGTTCATTGCGGATGATAACTTTGCCGGAAATAAAAAGTACACCAAAGAGTTATTGTCGCAATTGCAGGAGATGAATAACTCATTTGATACTCCGATTGGATTTATCACTCAGATGGATATCACGATTGCACAGGATGAGGAGTTGTTGACTCTTCTGGCCAACTGCAACTTTATGGCCGTGATGATTGGGGTAGAATCTGTGAACGAGGCATCTCTGAACGATTTAAACAAGCAACAGAATATTCGAGTATCAATTCCAGATGCCATTCAAACGATTCAATCCTATGGGATCGTTGTGCTTGCACATATGATCATTGGAGCTGATTCGGACGATCATACTGTCTTTCAAAAGACCGCAGATTTTGTCGGTGAAGCCAATATCATTCACCATCTCTGCCATCCTCTTTCAGCGCCTCCCGGGACCAGGATGTGGTATGATTTTAAACGCCAGGGAAGAATCATATCCCTCGACAGTGATGAGATCAGCGATAAACTTGATATCATTTCCAATATTATTCCCAAACAGATGACGAGGATTGAACTCTTTGATGGACTAGCCGATTATTGGGAAAAGATCTACGATCCCCAGGTATTTATGGAACGGGCTATCGCTTTTATCAAGGGGATCAAAAAAAAACCTGAAGTAAGGGATCCTGGATTTAAAACACTGCTGGGTCGAAGGAAGATGCTATTCCGGGTGTTTACATTCTTTATCTTCGATGTGGAGAAAGAGCATAGGAAGGTGTTTTTTACCTTGTTAAGGGCTGCAAAAAGTAACATGGGCTATTTGATGCCGAAAATCATCTACCTCTACACAAGTTACCTTATGGATTACAAACGTTCCAGACATGATATTCAAGTAGCAAGGAAATATGTGAAGTGGGAGAGGGAGAATCCGGATAAAATCACGATTGAATCTACATTTATTCCAGTTCCTGACGGACTTCGTGCAAATGCCAAAGGGCTGTTTGCTTTGGCCTATCGCCGGATCCATGAACGATTCCCCAATAAAGAGGTTATTTATCAGTCTGTTGTTTCTGCAATGCTCGACTATAGTGACCGGTTTGGAGAAACGATCGATTCTGACCTTGAGCACCAGAAGGATCAGATCTATATCTCATGCGATAGGATCATTGATCAGACCACGGGGCAACAAAATAAGAGTCCTGACATGATGCCTCCAGATCCACCTCCCGGCTTCACTCGTGAGATTCTTGATGCGTTGGATAATGTTGTCAGACACAAGAACATTCGAAATCAGTAACACATTAATTTGAAATACTATGAGTCTGGTTCCTATAATAACGGTAATCTGCATTGTAACCATCTCGCTGCTGATTACTAAGATAGCTGCTGCAATGCTGGCCAATACAGGTTTATCAATGCATTCGGCCAAATTTCAGTCCCGCTCTGCATTTACAGGTGTTGGATTTACAACTTCCGAGTCGGAACAGATCACAACTCATCCAACACGTCGGAAGATTGTCGCCTCCCTGATGCTCCTTGGAAATGCAGGGATTGTTACGGTGATGGCATCGTTGTTGCTTACATTTGTCCACAAGGATGAACAGGGGATGCCCTGGTATTTCGGAGTTGCCATTTTGGTTGGCGCTATTATCATCTTAACAATTGTAGCCTCCAGTAATAAGGTAGATGCGGCGCTTACGAAGCTGGTCAACAAGATCCTCAGTAGATACAAAATTTTTTCTACATACAACTATGGATCACTTTACAAACTGGCTGACGACTATCATATTTCTGATTTGTATGTCAGGTCTGGCGGATGGCTTGAAGGGAAGAAAGCTTCTGATGAACGTTTTCAGCAAGCGGGAATCATTGTTCTGGGCATTGAGAAACCTGATGGTACGTATGTTGGTGCCATTACACCGGATACTGTTTTTCTGGAAAATGATCTGTTGATCATATATGGCAGAGAACATGAGATGAAACTTTTAGATCCCTTGAAACGAAAGAGTCCCAAAGAAAAACCTTCTGTATCATGATATGTCAGATAAGGGACTCCCTTCCACTGTGATCACACCGTCAGGGTCTCTCCTTCTGATTTTGCGATGACCACGGCGCCACATGTGTCACTCCATACGTTGGTTGCTGTACGGAACATATCCAGGATCCGGTCTACTGCCAGGATCAACCCCAATCCTTCAAGTGGTAAACCTACAGCTGTCAGGACGATCGAGATCATTACCAATCCGGCCATCGGGATACCGGCTGCCCCGATAGAAGCCAGGAGAGCTGTGATCACGACGATTAGCTGCTGAATAAATGTGAGTTCAATCCCATAAGCCTGTGCGATAAACATTGCTGCCACACACTCGTAAAGTGCTGTACCGTCCATGTTGATGGTTGCTCCGAGTGGCAATGTAAAGGATGATATTTTGTTGGAGACGCCGCTATTGTTCTCCACTGCCTGAATCGTTAGCGGAAGGGTGGCAGATGAGGATGAGGTTGAGAATGCTGTTAGCAGGGGAGTGGTTACCGCTTTGAAATGCTTCAGTGGGTTAACCCTGCCTATAAATCGGGTGATCAGCGGCAGGGTGATCAGGGCATGAACAGAGAGACCCAGAAAGACCGTTAGCATATAGAGCCCCATGCTTTGAGCAAGTACTGTAATGCTTTCCGATTGGCTGACCTGGTAAGCGACGATCCCAAATACACCAAACGGGGCAAAGCGGATGATGAACATGGTGATCTTCATCATCACCTCAAATGTCGCAGCAAAAAATGTGGTCAGGGAGGTTCTTGATTTCTCACTGGTAAGGTTGATGAAAAAACCGAAGAGAATAGCGAAAAAGATGATAGAGAGCATGCTTGCCTGAGAGAATGCTTCAAAGATATTCGTTGGGATGATGTTGATAAGAATCTGTCCGAACGACTGCTGCATGAGACCCAGTTCCCCAACTTGTTTGGTTAATCCCAGATCAGCTCCTACACCTGGCTGCAACAGGTTTACAAATATTAACCCGGTGACGATAGCCAGAATGCTGGTTGAGATGTAGTAGACGATGGTTTTGAGCCCCAGACGACCCAGGTTATCGGCTGACCCGATACCGGTCACTCCCGAGATGATCGAGCTGAGAATCAGGGGAATGATGATCATCTTGAGTGCACGGAGGAAGATATCTCCCATCCAGTCGACATAACCCGTATATTCACCAAGGAACGTGCCATAAAGGACTCCAAGGAGGAGAGCAACAAGTATCTGCCAGTGTAATGGGAACTTTTTCATGGTGAGGTTTTAACCATGTAAAAGTAGAAAATAATACGGGGAATTAAAACAGGGGTTATCTCTTCCCAACGAGGCTGGAAATAAGGTTGGAGAGTTCATCCTTATCGATCGGCTTAGGCAGGTAGTGCGAGCACCCGGCTGCCAGGATCTCTTCCTTATCGGAATCCATGGTATAACCTGTGACGGCAATAATTGGAGTTAACTGATAACCTGGAAGTTTGCGGATTCGGCGGGCTGCCTCCATACCATCGATACCTGACCCAAGGTTGATATCCATCAGGATAGTTTCATAGTGATTTTTTCTGGCCATTTCTACTGCCAATTCGCCATTTTGTGCCATATCACAGCTACATAGTGACCGGAGGTAAATCAGGATCAACTCACTATTCAGCCGGTTGTCTTCAACAATTAGGATGGAAGGAAGGTCTTCACGGGGTTCAGGTAGAGGGAAGTCAGCTATATCAGGGAGGAACCCTGGTTCCTTGACGATAGGTTGGGTTTCGGATATGCTGAGTTGGCTTGATGGGAGACAGATAGTAAAGGTGCTGCCGTTTCCATCATGGCTGGTAATCGTTAGTTTTCCATTCATCAATTCGACAATTTTCTTTGAAAGAGTAAGCCCGAGCCCACTTCCTTCAAAACTTCTGTTATATCCTTCACTGACTTGCCGGAACTCTTCGAAGATCAGATCATGAAACTCCATGGGAATACCAGGGCCAGTATCTGTGATACTGATGCATGACCAGGATTTTCCTGCATCCCATTTGTTGCCTGTTTCTACTGTAATCTTACCTGAGTTGGTGAATTTGACTGCATTTTCAAGAATATGGTTCAGGAGCTGAGTGAATAGTTTCTCATCAATATATGAGAATATCGATTCATTCATATAGATCTCAAAACCAAGATTTTTTTGTTTGGCGCCTCCGAGATGAGGTTCACAGGTGAGCAGGATCAGCTCATTGAGTTTGGTCTCCTTTAGCTTGAAGAGTGCTTTCTTCGCTTCAAACTGAGATAGTTCAATCATGCTGTTCAGGGTTGAAAGGAGCCTGCGCCCGCTAACCTGAATATTCTTTGCCATCTGGCGGGTATCTTTATCCTCCAGCTGGCCGCATAGGATCTCTGAAAATCCAAGGATGCCCGTCATGGGAGTCCGTAACTCATGGTTGATATTGGCGAGGATTGAACTCTTCAAACGATCGGACTCTTCGGCTTGCAACCGGGCAATCGTTAGCTCCTCCTGATCCTGGTGTTTTTGAATTACTGCACCCAGGACTAATGAGATGGCTTTTATGGCGCTTACTTCCTCTTCTTTCCAAACACGTGGAACCCTGCAATCTGCTATGCCAAGAAAACCCCAGAAACTATTTCTAACGCAAACAGGCATGATGACGACTGACCGGATATCCATCTGGTATAAAAACTTGCGTGCTTCTGGTGTCAGATCCTCGGTGATGGCGATCACCGGAGTATTGTTTTTCAACGTCTCGTAAAAGTAGGTGAGTTTTGGGTGGTATGGAAAATGAGCTAGCTGCAAACTGTTGAGACTATCTACCACATCAGGGTGGGACCACTCTTGCCGGAGGGTCATGAAAACATCTCCAGATTCGGGATCAAGATGATTCCTGAAGAGTGTGATTCTGTCGGCCTGGTATGTCTTCCCAAGGATATTCAGGGAGGCAGTGATCGCATCATCAAGTGAATTCTCTGTCAGCAACATTAAGGTTGCGTTGCTGTTTCCTTTGATCAGATCCCCTTTCCTTGATTCACTAAGTTGGGTGATCTCTCGCCAACCGGCAATATAAGAGTTGTCATCAACAGGAGCGATCCGGCATTCAAATTTCGAAACTGATTCAAGGGTCTGATAAGTAATTTGCCCTGATTGCAGGCTTTTCTGCTCCCGGCAGTTGTTTGCCATCTGCAACATTTGCTTGCTGAGATCGCTGTTAAAGATCTCTTCCAAAGACAAACCAATAGATCCTCCATCCCTCTCGAATAAAAAAGCATGATTGTTCGGATGAAAATCAAGCAACTGCCCCTTATGATCAATCCATAAGAGGATATCGGGGATCACCTCCAACAAGTTCTGCGTTGATTCAATCCGTTTATTCATCCTTTTTGAGAAATACACTTTACACCTTCGAGTGTAAAGAAGTATGATAATACGTGTAGTTTGATAAAATAACAATAATCACGCCAAAAAATTATTTTACTGATAATCAGAGATATAAGTAAAAATGTAAAAAAAAAATAATTGTAAGTGTCCAAATATTTTACAATAATTGTATTAAATTTGGACACTTTTATTTTATAAGTGTAAAAATTGAATCTATGTCGAAGAAAGGAAATCTGCTCATCGTAGAAGATAATAAAGAGATCCTGGAAGCGCTTGAGTTGTTTCTGGAAGATGAGTTTTCCCTTGTTACCGGATTGAAGACTCCTAACATGATCGTAAGTACGCTCCAGAGTGTATCCTATGATCTGGTGTTATTGGACATGAATTTCTCTGCCGGGATTGTTACGGGAAACGAGGGTCTTTACTGGTTGAAAGAGATCCTGAAAGTGGATCCATCTCTGAGTGTCATCATGATGACAGCATATGGCGATGTGGAACTTGCTGTGAAAGCTATGAAGAATGGCGCGGTTGATTTCATCATCAAGCCCTGGGATAACGATAAATTGATGGCAACGTTGCGGACAGCTTTAAAGCTCCGGGAGTCGAATAAAGAGATAGCGAAACTCCGCAACACGCAGGATCAGCTTACCGCAGAGTTGGACCAGCAATATTCAGAGATCATCGTTCAATGCCCACAGATGAGCCGTGTAATGGAGATCGTGGAGAAGGTGAGCAAAACCGATGTCAATATCCTGATTACTGGTGAGAATGGAACCGGAAAAGGATTAATTGCCCGGGAGATACATAAAAGATCCTCCCGCTTCAATGAAGCAATGATCACAGTGGATATGTCCTCCATTCCTCTTACCCTATTTGAGAGTGAGATGTTCGGTCATAAAAAAGGAGCTTTCACCGATGCCAAACAGGACCGCATCGGTCGGTTTGAAACAGCATCCGGCGGGACTCTCTTTCTTGATGAGATTGGGAATCTTTCCATGAATATGCAGGCGAAAATTCTGAATGTTTTGCAAGAGAGGCAGATTATTCCTCTAGGATCCAACAAGATTGTTCCAATCGACATCCGCTTGATCTGTGCTACAAATAAAAATCTCGACAAGCTGGTTATGGAGGGTTTGTTCCGGCAGGATCTTCTGTTCCGCATCAATACCATTCAGATTGATTTACCCCCATTACGGGAAAGGGGTGGCGACATCGAGTTGATGGCCAGCCATTTTCTGGCCAAATCTGCTACCAAATACGATCGGGGGAAACTGACATTTGCGAAGGATGCCCTGATGGCCATGAGAACGTATACGTGGCCCGGAAACATCCGGGAACTTGAGCACTCCATTGAAAAGGCGGTTATCCTGGCTGAAGGGAATACGGTGAAGCCAGAGGACCTCTATCTGAAGAAGATGCCCGGACAAACAATGCAACCATCTGAAATGAACGGATCTTATGGAGATTTTGAAAAAGAGATCATCCGGAAAGCACTTCTCAGACATATGGGCAACATGACCAGCGCTGCCCGGGAGCTCGGCATCTCGAGGCAAACCATCTATAACAAAATGAAACGGTATGGTCTCTAAAAGGTATTTTTATAACCTGATCATCCGTTTGGCGCTTATCTCACTAACATGCTTCCTGTTGTGCCTCTCCTTCTTTATCTACCCAAACTATTCGGTTATCATCATCCTTGGAATTCTATTTATATACCAAGTGGTTGTGCTTGCCAGGTACCTTAACGCCATCAACAAAAAGCTCGAGAACTTTTTTCTGTTTTATCTGAGTGGTGAGGTAACATCAACCAATATTCGCCGCACAAAAAAAGATGAGTTCAGTTCGCTTTATATGTACTTCGACCTGATTAACGACAAGCTTGAACAGGCGAGACTTAAAAATGAGATCCAGAATAACTATTTCAAAACGATTGTCGATGAAACGGCTGTTGGACTGATATCGTTTAAAACAGACGGTTCTGTGGAGCTTTTCAACGAAGCTGCCAAGAAGATTTTCGGAATACAGGTACTACGCAACCTCAGAAAACTGAACAATGTAAAAGATGGTTTCAGTGAAATGTTGATTGAGATGGAGTCGAACGACAGAAAGCTAATCTCCCTTATCCAGGACGGTGAGCTGATACAGTTGGCAACCAAAAAGGTCAAGTTTAAGGCGATGAATGAAGAGCTTCACCTGGTCTCGTTCCAGAATATCAAACCTGAATTGGAGGAGCGGGAGATCGAATCATGGCAACGACTTATCCGGGTTCTTACGCATGAGATCATGAATTCGATGACACCCATTGTGACACTGGTAGGTACCATCGTAAAGAAACTTCGACGCAAGGATAAACCCGAGTTGATTGATCCACAGGAGGTCACTTCCGAGATCATGCAGAAGACGGTCAAAGGGCTGGATCTGATAGATTCCCGTGGTAAGGGGTTAATCTCATTCGTGCAAAACTATCGGAGTATCACCAGGTTGCCAAAACCTGATTTTAAGATCGTCAACATAAAGGATCTTTTTCAACGGGTAACCTCCCTTTTTGAATCTCAATTTGAAGTGACTGGCATCGACCTGAGGATCAACTGCCATCCTTCTCTTTTTATGAATGCCGATGGAGCCCTGCTGGAGCAGGTAATCATCAACCTCGTGAAAAACTCGTCAGAGGCACTGGACGATATAGAATCACCATTTTTGGAATTGACTGCCCATTCAGTTCAGGACCAGATGGTGATGCAAGTTTCCGATAATGGCAGAGGAATCCCTTCGGAGCTGATAGATGATATCTTTGTCCCCTTTTTCACGACCAAACAATCGGGATCAGGTATCGGACTCAGCCTTTCCCGTCAAATCATTCGCCTTCACGGAGGGAGCATGACAGTGCAGTCATCGCCAGGGAATACGGTGTTTACAATCCGGATCTAATACCTCTCTGACACAATCTGTCCGTCAAACAAGTTAACGATGCGTGTGCTGTACTCAGCATCGCGAGCCGAATGGGTTACCATAACGATTGTGGTGCCTGCATCATTGAGATTGATGAAGAGGTTCATAACGTCATCTCCGTGGACCGAATCCAGGTTGCCAGTGGGCTCATCTGCAAGCAATAACACTGGGTTTACCACTAACGCCCGGGCTACAGCAATTCGTTGTTGTTGCCCTCCGGAAAGCTGCATGGGAAAGTACTTTTTCCGGTGTGCCATCTCCAGTTTTTCCAACACTTCGGTGACTTTGACTTTGCGTTCGGGAGCAGGAATTCCCAGGTAGATCAGAGGCAACTCAACATTTTCGAAGATGTTCAGTTCATCGATCAGATTGAAATTCTGAAAGACAAAACCGATGTTCTTTTTGCGGATTGCAGTACGTTCTTTTTCAGAGAGTCCAAAGATGTTGTGTCCCAGGAATTCATAATAACCGCTGGTTGGTTCATCCAGCATCCCGATAGTATTCAGCAAGGTAGATTTTCCACAGCCTGAAGGGCCCATGATCGCTACGAATTCCCCTTCACTCACCTCGAAATTTACCTGATTCAGGGCCATCGTCTGAACATCTTCAGCTTGAAACACTTTCGTCAACTCTTTGATTATTATCATAATGCTCCTGCTCTATTGGTCAGCAGATCGGAATACTGCAAAGACCGGATTTAGTATTTTAGATAGTAAACTTGCATTGCCAATCATAATGTAGGCTGTTCCCGTATACCCTGAAAGTTGTTCTGTTGTATGTGGTAAGATGTGAACTTCGTAGTAATCGCCATGACCCATCGGGATAATGGACTCAACTGCACCGGTTACTTCAATGGGTATACCTGGAGGAACAGTGTTCAGGTTCATCACAACAGGTTGTCCCTGTTTTACAATGGAAGCCGCAGCTGAGGTGAGGATGAGTTGACCCCTGTAAAACGCAGAATCATTGATGGAGAGTGTGTCGAATGTGATTGAAGCAGCCAGTTTCTCCGGGTATTTGATGAAATGGGAGCCAATCAGAAGCAGTGCAACCAGCATTGTGAGCAGGAAGATCCCCTTGCGAACCAGCAATGAGGGCCGTTTGTGAAGGATTTCTTCAACTTCGGGGCTATATTTTCCCTGGTCGGCCGGGTGTGTTTTCATCTTAATATCCAAGTTCAAGTTGGTTTTTAACCAGTTCATAATAGGCTCCCCTCAGGGCGGTCAACTCCTTGTGAGTTCCCTTTTCCATTATACAACCGTGATCGAGGACAACAATCTGATCGGCGTTCTTGACGGTACTAAGCCGGTGCGCCACGACAACCACTGTTTTACCGGAGAAAAATTCTTTCAGATTTTCAATGATCATCCGTTCATTGTTTGCATCAAGCGAGTTGGTAGCTTCATCGAAAAAAATGAATTCCGGGTCTTTGTATACTGCCCGGGCGATCAGGATCCGCTGTTTTTGTCCTTCACTGATGCCATGTCCTTCGGGTCCGATTTTGGTTTGGAGAGCTGTTGGCAGCGACTCCACAAATTCGGTAAGGTTGGCGATCCTGATCGCCCGTGATAATTTTTCCGGATCCATATGTTCCCGGCTCATAGCGATATTGCTGGCGATGGAGTCGGAAAAGATAAAACCCTCCTGCATAACCGGACCGCAGAGGTTACGCCAGAACCTGGGAGAGATGTTTTGCAAAGGCTGATTGCCAATGGATATAGAACCTTTCACAGGTGGGTAGAATCCCAGCATCAGTTTGATCAGGGTAGTTTTTCCGCTTCCACTTGGCCCAACGATAGCGGTAATCTTCTTGTCGGGGATGATCAAGCTCAGATCTTTCAGCACAAATGGGGAGTGAGGCCCTTCGTATTGAAATGAGAGCGTATTGATATGGATGCTATGTTCTTGTGGAATGCTCTTTGTAAGATTGTCATCCGGACCCTCTTCATCCTTCAGGGTGCCCACTTCATCCAGGCGCGCCATGCTGATATCGGCATCCTGTGCTTCACGGATGAAGTTTACCATCTGCTCCACAGGATTGTTGACCTGTCCGAGGATATACTGGATAGCCAGCATCATCCCGAGGGTTAGTTCCCCTTTTAATACCAGAGAGGCCGATAGGAAGATAATCACGATATCTTTGGTACGGATGAAGAAGAAGGCTCCAACGTTCTGGTACTGAGTGAGGGAAAGGCTCTTTAGGCTCACCCGGAAAAGTTTTGCCTGGATCTGTTCCCAATCCCAACGTTTCTCTTTTTCGCAATTGTTCAGCTTGATCTCCTGCATGCCTGTCACCAGTTGAAAGAGATTCCCCTGGTTCTCTGCCATGTAGGAAAAACGTGCATAATCAAGCTCTTTCCGACGTTTCATGAACATGTATACCCAGAGGGCATAGAGCAGGCTTCCGGCCAGGAAAACAAGAAAAATTGTGGTGTTATAAGCCAGAAGAACCAGTCCGAAGATGATAAAGTTCACGATGGAAAACAGGATGCTGAGTGAACTAACCGTGAGAAAGGACTGAATCCGGTCGTGGTCAAGAATACGCTGTATCAGGTCGCCCGTTCGTTTGGTGTCGAAGAATCCGATAGGCAGTTTCATAATTTTGATCAGGAAGTCGGAGATCAGGGAAATGTTGATCCGGGTGCTGATATGCAGGAGGATCCATCCCCGGATGAACTCCACTGAGATCTGTCCGAGAAAAAGCGCCATCATGGCCATTAATACCAGGGAGATAAAACTCAAGTCCTGGTTCTGAATCCCCACATCGATGATCGACTGGGTGAGGAACGGAAATATAAGCATAAAGAGGCTTCCAAGCAGCATACCCAGCACCAGCTGTGCAAAGAGTTTCCTGTGGGGCTTCAGGTAGCTGAAGATGAACTTCAGTCGCGACATCCCGGTCCCTTCATCCTTTCGGAGGTGAAATGCCTCTGTTGGCTCCAGAAGCAGACATATCCCTTTCTGTTCTTCTTCGGGCTTTACCACCGCAAGCCATCGTTTCACAAACTCTTCCTCACTGAATTTTACTGCCCCGATTGCAGGATCGGCAATGTAGAAGTACCTCTTCCCATGTTTTTGTTTGACCCTGTAAAGGACGACGAAGTGATTTTGCTGCCAGTGAAGAATAGAGGGCATAGGTGCTTCAGCTAGAAGTTCATCCAGGCTGATCTTTACGCCAAGTGTCCTGAATCCTGTCTCTTCTGCTGCATCACTGATTCCCAGCATGGTTACACCATCACGGGTGATATGGCAAAGATCACGGAGTGTGGATAGCGAGTAATTCTTGCCGTAAAAACCAGCTACCATCTGGAGGCAGGCCGGCCCGCAATCCATGGTGTCAAGTTGCCGTGAGAATGGGAACCTACTCATTTTTCAGCACATTGATCAGGTTTTTACGAAGCACAATCCAGGTTCTGATCATGATGATCGAAGACACAAAAATAGTGACAGAGAGAACAGTGATGACAAAAAGGTACCAGTGCACAGGGACTTTATAATAGAACGATGACAACCAGACATTCATGATATACAACGTTGCCGGGATGGCTATCATGGAAGCCAGAAGGATATAAAGTAAGAACTCCTTCTGCATCCGGAAGAGGATATCGTTGTTAGAGGCGCCGAAGATCTTTCTGATAGCTATCTCTTTCAGCTTGCGTTCGATCATCAGGAGGGCAAGGCCAAATAATCCCATCCCGGTGATAATGAAGGCCAGGAAAGAGAAAGAGGCCACTACTTGGCCAAATTTCTGCTCTTTGGAGTACATCAGGCTCAGCTCATCGTCGAATGTGGCACAGGCAAAGGGGAGCCCGGGAGCAAGCGCCTTCCATTCCGATTTCACCCTCTGACGGACAGCATTCATAGCCCCCGGCTGGCATCTGATCAATAAGTAGCTGCATTCCATCGGATTGTAGGTGAATACGGCTGGAGTTATCTTTGAATAAAATGAGTGGATAGTAAAATCCCTGACGATACCTGTAACGATGCTTTTTCCGAGGGTTGACCCAACAGGCTTTTTGAGACCGATCATTGCTTCAGCCTCCTGATTGAGAATGATTGGGGTCCTGGATTGAGTGATGTCAGCAGGTTTTATATCTTCACCGGATATGATCCCAATTCCAAGGGTGGTGAAGAAGTCCCTGTCTACAAAATAGTTTTCCAGAGTATAGGTTACAGGTAATGAATCAGCGTATGTCACTGTATATGAGATTGAAGAACTGGCATTGGTTGGAGGTATAATCGAGCTTCCGGAGACAGCAACCACTCCCTTATCATCCCTAATCCGGTCACGCAGTTCCGGATAAGCGTTAAATTCCCCTGGATTGAACGATACGATCAATAAGTTGTCCTGCTGGATGCCATTGTTTGTATTCATGCAATAATCGAGTTGAGCAAAGATGACGAGCATACAACTCAGAAGGAAAAGTGTAATGATGAGCTGGAATACGATAAATAGCTTGCTCAGGCTGAATCGTTGCCGCGTAAACACCTGGTTTTTAAGAGCTTTTAAAGGATTCAGGGCCGAAAGATAGAAGGCAAGATACCCTCCGGAGATCATACCGATGAACAGGGTGATAGCAGCGAAGAGGGGAATGTAAATCAGCATATTCCATGTGTATAGCTGGATTTCATATCCATATAATTTGCCAACAAATGGCTCCATAAACCCCAGGACAAGGAAGGAGAGGGGTAAGGCAAGAAAGGTCAGGAACATGGACTCGGTGAGGATCTGGTTTCGAAGTTCCCGTTTTGTAGCACCAAGAACCTTCCTGACGCCGATCTCTTTAAACCGCAGCGCCGAGCGTGCAGTACTGAGGATGGAATAGTTAATTCCGGCGAGCAATAAAACAGCGAAGGCTAGTGAGCCATAATAGAAGAGTGCCGACCGATTCCCTTTCTGGTGAAAATCGTTGATAATTTCTCCTGAATTGAGATGGATATCACGAATGTCCTGGAATGTGAAGTAAACCTCATCCTCAGTCATCCCCAGGGTATCGAGGAGCGTTGGAAGCAGATTCGTCATTTCGGTGATTCTCCCTCGATTGTCAACGAGGATATAGCTCTCAGTATAATAATCATTATAACTTTCTGCTTCTGAAGCAATGTCAATGTCGTTCTGATTGAGCAGAAACGTAAAGAGATCCATTCCGGCCAGGAAATCAACACCAATGGTAGAGTTCCAGGGTAACTTCTCAAAAACTCCCGCAACAGTCAGGGTTGCTGGAATGCCGCCTGATTTGATCTCCAGCTTCTGGCCGATGGGATTGGCCTGACCAAAATAGGCCAATGCAGCTGGTTGTGAAAGGAGGATAGATCCTGCTATTTCTAATCCGGATCTTCCTTCTCCACTGACTATCCGGAAACTCAGAATATCAAGAATCGATGGATCGGCACAGAAGAATCCAGGTTCTTCGTGGTACTCCTGGCCATTGAGGACAGATATTGGACCGCTCATAAACCTAAGGGAGACAATCCTTCCCGACTGGAGGATGCCCTTTGACTGTTCCTGAAGCCTAACTGAAAGCAGGGAGGGGGAGTAGGACATGGTGGTCCCCTCGGCATGTGTCAGTATCCGGTATATCCGGTCACTTTTATCATGAAAGGAGTTGTAGCTTAACTCGTTTATGATGTATATCAGCAGGAAAAAGGAGACCGTCAACCCAGCAGTTAGCCCGACCAGGTTGATCGCGGTGAAGATTTTACTCTTCAGCATGAACCGGTAAGATGTAACCATTGAGTTCCAGTTCATAACGCTTCTCCGTTTAGATAGACATCACAGAAATTGAACCGTTCCAGAAAGATTTCGTAGGAACTGATGGGCGGACAGAGGAATTGATAGAGACATTTTTTACAAGGGGAGACATCGTTACGGATCCTTCGCCAGCTTTTTCCGTTCTTCAGTTCATGGGAGACAAGCTGAACGAGTGAGTCCCTTGTTGCCTCCCCAATCAATGGATCATTCAAATTTGCGTAAACTTCCCCTCCGGGCAGTACCCAGAGTTTTCCAAAATCATTCTCATTAATTGAGATTCTGGAGAACACCTGCTGCTGGTCGGGTTGCGAGGCCAGGATCTCCTCCCTTGAAACAAAGACATTTTCCCTAAAGAAATCCAGGTTTTCTCCGGTATAGAACGGTTTGAAAAAAACGTTGGTGAGATTGAGAGTCCTGATGATCTCAAGCGCCATCTGAAGCTCTTCCTGATCACTGACAATGAAGTTGAATTCAATCTTCTTAAGGAGTTTCGGATCAGGAAGACTCTGCAAATAACCGGCGATGGTACCGGGATGTGCAGGGAACGTAATATATAGCGAGAGGGTTGTCTGTTTTTGAACCAGAATGGATGGGATGAGGTGCTCCTCCCAACCCTCGATCCTGAGATGGTATTTCTTATGGAACGGACTGGTTGCCAATACACCGATTACATCTTCAAGATGCGAATAAGTTATCAGGTTCTTTCCTGAAATGTGGATCAAAGCTGGAGTATAGTTGTTAACATCATCAATGATTGCACGAAAGAGGTGAAAGTCCATCTCTTTCTCTTTTTCCGCAACACAGACAGGATAAGAAAATTGAAGGTAAGCTGTTCTGAACTGATTTTCTGTCTCAACACCTCCCGCATTTATAAATAGGGTAATCTCCTGCAGATAATTTCGGAGGTCCACTTCGGGTTTCATCGGGGATTGCTGCCGGGGAGCCCGGTTGAGACCAAATTTTACGAAGGGTTCAGGAAAAATGTTTACCGGTTTCCCTTGCGACCATGCGGGATCAAGGAGATCGCCCATGAAGTGTTGCCTAAGCTTGATAATAAATTCCTGGATTTCAGTGCTCTGAAACTGGCTAGGTGATAAGCGAACGACATATCCGTTGTCTGGGTTGAGCAGTGCGTCGGCAAGTTTGGCTAATTCGTGTGAAATAAAAATCTCCAGGACGGTTTTATTGAGTGTATTGTAAAGAAGAAGGCTTTCCTCCCGGCGCAAAAGGTGCACATAGGACTCAAGAAAAAGCCAGGGAGGATTATCCTTCATAGAATGTCGTTTGGGCGGTTTTCCGGAAGAAATTATAGTCGGCTTCGATGTGGGTGTAATGCTTCTTCAGATACTCCGCAAACCCGGATTCCCTGGTATAATAGTAGCATGATGGTTGATCTTTCTCAACACCGGCATTAAAGAGGCACTCCTGGCAATTATCAATGAAATAACATTTGCTGCAGAACCTGGATATTTTATCGTAATGGCTATTGTAGAGTTTAGCAATGCCAACGGGATCTAATGATAAATGGTTGCCGGAGAAGGAACCGATCCCGTGGAACGGGCTGATATGCTCACAGGGGAGAATAGTGCCGTCGGCCGAAAAATAGGCCCGGATCGAAAAAGGAGTGCAGGTAGCAGTGGGAATGAATTTCTTTGACGAGGCCTTCCCGCGTTTTGGAGAGATCATCTCCAGGTAGTTTTTAAAGACAAAACCTGAGTAATACTCTGAGAGTCTTGCCATCTCCCTAACCTTGGGATGCTTTTCTTCCATCTGCATGATGGTATCTTTCTCTTCCTGTGGTGCTACCGGTCTGGATTGCAGGTTCTCCCTAAATTCCCGTTCGTGTAATGGGTTGAGGTTGATAGGATTGACATCCGACATTTGGGGAACCTTGTCATAATGCTCCTGAAAGAATTCGTAAACCGATTTGAACGAGTTCCTGCTATGGAGAACAGTCAGGAAGCTGATGCTTTTCTCGAAATATTCGGGGTAGGTGGTCCGGACGTAATGGAGGTTTTTCGTTATGATGTCAAACGCTGGTTTGTTGTTTTTCATCACCCGGAAGGAGTTGGCAACTTCATCACCATCAAGGCTTATGGATAGATCGAACGAATGTTCTACCAGAAACCCGATGTGTTTTTTTAATAAGAGGCCATTACTGGAAAGGGAGTAAGTAAAGGAGATCTGATCCTTTGGGTAGCTGCTCGTAAACTCAACGACGGCTTTAATGAAAGCGAAATTTTTTAACGGTTCGCCTCCATAGAAGCTAATGATGAGATGGTTATCAGGTGAATGTGCGCGTCGGGAGATTAAGTCGGTAAGGCTATGCCTTACCAGTTCAAAAGATAAATAGCTATCGTGCCTCTCCTTGTTGATGTAGTATTTACTGTAAGTGCAATAGGTGCAGTTGAGATTGCAATCTTCGGTCACTTCAAATATGATTTGCTTAACACTTGCAATGTTTTTCTTTACATCAGATACCTTTAGCCTCCCTTCAATATTGATTGGTTTTGCCGGTTTAAAATACATGTTTCGTTTCAAGAATCTGTATTTTTTCAGTTGGTATTCAGCTTCGTTTGATGAGAATGATCCGACCCCATCAATGGTGACGGAGCCATTTTTTTGAACTGCAGAAAACCAGCGGGAGAGGTTTGCACCTTTTTTTTCTAACGAAAAGAGATACGTGATTAACGGATGGCAAAGCAGAAACTGGTTTCTATACGGACTGTATAGATAACGGTTGCCTTTGCCGGATGTGAAGAAGACCGCATTTTTCATCAGCCTTTGGACATAATGTTACACACGTACCCTATCAGGTACAGGCAAAGGTAACATTTTTCACCACTTATTTTTCAACTGAGTTATAAACGCCAGACTCGCTTGCAGTTGTATTCTCACAGTTACAGAGTTTGACAGTGCCCCCCTGCTGCTTGGTGGAGAGGAATGGATTGGAAATCGTGCAGAAACAACGAACATCAATACCACCTTTGATTTTTGCCAGTTGGTTCTTCTTGATTTCAGCTTTGTGGAGGTTGATGATGCTTAAAGTTTTCATAGTATTAAATTTTATGTTTTTATTTTTTATTTACTTCCCTTTGATTTTCTTTAATGCAAATAACGTGCCAAAAATACAAATAATTGAATATTAAACATATACATAGATTTTCGAAAAAAATCTATCGTAATGGTGTCAAATATTTTGACACTAGTGTACGTTTTTTTGACACTATTGTTTCGGGAACAACCTGATAATGGCAATTTCTGCAGCAAGAAACAGAAGGGCTAACAGGAGGAAAAGCTTCCAGAGCGGTTTTCCGCGTTCAGCTTCTCTGATCTCTTTTGCCATAGAAGGCTGGTTGGCCCGGAGCAGGATAAGCGAGCGTATCTCTTTTCGCTCCAGGATCTCCCGGATGGCTTCCGGGTCCATATAGGTAAGGTTAGATTCGTTTCGGGGGAAATTAAATGCCAGACCGGATAAAGGCTTCTCCCCGAGACAGATCGTATATAAGCCGGCTTCCCGGATCTGATCGTGAGGGTACAGCAGCATTCGTCCATCAACGAATCTAAGTTCGGGAATGATCTCAAACCCGGAATCATCTCTGGTAATCCTGAATACGATCTCGTCCGACAGCGTATCAGTTGGAACTTCAATGGAATTGTTTGATGCTGTATAATAATAGAGGTCGCTTCTTGGCTGGCTCAGTAAGGCAATTTTATAGAATGTAGGAACGAAGAGAAGGTGTGCGGGGAGGCTTGAATAGTGGAGATCTAATGGTGAAGTCAGCAAATATACCTCTCCTTTTCCATAGGGGACCCTCGCCAGTAACGCGTCACTATTCTGTAGGATCAGCAACGGTTCCATGCTTGACTCAGTTGTTACCTTAATCGGGTAGTGAAGGTTCACACCCGGAAGGTCAGCATTGTCAGGCAATTCTATCCGACCCAATGCATCAGGTTCAAACACATCATTATATAACTGGCTTTCCATACTGATTTGAGACACCCTGAGCCGGCTGGTATCTACTTTTCCTGCTTCCGGGATGTCGAGCGCTTTGAAAAAGCTCCTGTAATCGGCCTGGTCGACCTCTGCAGGCAGGATAGTAAGTAGCGTACCTCCGTTGAGTGCAAAGCGGGTAAGCTCTTGTGCCAGGCCAGAGGAGATCTGATTCAGTGCATTCAGGATGATTAGAGAGAAAGAACCGAATGAGGAGTAGTTGAGCCGGTTGACTTCTGCATTGACAAACCGGAAGGCAGAATCACTCCCAAAGAGTGCGTTCAGATAGGGATTCTCATTTGACTGGTTGATGCAAAGGACCGGGACAGTAGTAACAAGCGGATAACTGATAAAACACTTGTCGTCAAAAACGATTGGATAATCGGGAAGTTCGATATATCCCGACTGAATTCCCCCTGGTTCATTTGTAAAGGGGAGGATCAATTCTATCTCCGATCCGGGATCGATCCCGGCACTGGCCAGTGCCTTTTGTCTATTGTTGATTACCAGTTTCACCGGGATCTTTTCCATCCTGTCGGAACCGGTGTTCTTGATTCGTACAATCAGGTGTGAGAGTTCGTCTGGTTGTTGGACAGCTGATTCAAAGAATGCAGTGTCAATATATAAATTCCCAATATGATTAGCTGCAAGTGGCAAGATGAAATAAGCGGTTGCTGTATCAGGATCAAGGTTGTCAAAGTCACTTGTTACCTCCTGAAAATCGGAGATGAGGAAGATGTTCCGGGCAAGATCAGGGGATGTGGACAGAAGATCCTCCTGTCTTGACACCACCTCTGATATCCTTCTGGATGCTGGCGAGATGTGGACATCTTCCACCAATTTCAGAAACTCATCACGTGAAACAATATGCTGGTGGGCTGCTTCAAAATCGTTTGTGAGAAGCTGGAAACGGTCTGATGGCTTGTAAGCCGAAACAATCTCCCTGGCCTTTGCTTTAGCTGTCTCAATAAGCTTACCTTCACTCCCAACTGCATCCATGCTGAACGAATTGTCAATGAAGATGCTTACCCCCTGTTGGTGTTGTTTTTTGTCGGAATTCAGGGTGGATGGCAGGTAAGGCTGGGCAAAAGCAAAAACCAGGAAGGCAACGATGAGTAATCTGATTGCCAGAAGAATCCACTGTTTAAGATGGGACTGTCTCTGTCTCTCCTGTTTGATCTCGGCCAGAAACCTGACATTGGTGAACCAGACTTTCCTGTAACGCCTGAAATTGATCAGGTGAATAAGAATAGGGATCGCCAGTGCAAAGAGGCCATAGAGAAATAATGGAGAGACAAATGACATCAGACAATCCCCTGGTCGAGCATTGCGTTGGCAACTTTAAGGAACCCGGCTACATTTGCGCCTTTAACATAGTTGATATAGCCTTCACTGTCGGTTCCATACTTCACGCATTGTTCGTGAATGCTGGTCATGATATGATGCAGGCGATCATCAACTTCGGATAAAGGCCAACTGAGTTTCATCGAGTTTTGCGACATTTCGAGACCGGATGTTGCTACACCACCGGCATTGACTGCTTTCCCCGGAGCAAACAGGATTTTGTTTTCAAGGAATAGCTCAACGGCTTCAGGTGTGCTGGGCATATTGGCTCCCTCAGCAACGCACAATATACCATTGTTGATCAGGTGTTGAGCATCCTCTTTGTTAAGTTCATTTTGCGTGGCACAAGGCAGGGCAATATCGCATTTCACCTCCCAGGGATGTTTTCCCTGATAGAACTGTGCAGAGGGGAATTCATAAGTATAGGGTTTTACGATATCCTGGTTGGATGCTCTAAGCTCCAGCAAGTAGTCAATCTTTTCACCTGAGATGCCATCTGAGTCATAAACATACCCGTCGGGGCCGGAGATTGTAACCACTTTAGCTCCCAGTTCGGTTGCCTTCATAGCGGCACCCCAGGCGACGTTGCCAAACCCTGAGAGTGCTACGATTTTTCCTTTAAAGGATTCCCCTTTTGTTTTGAGCATCTCGTCTGCAAAATATACGGTTCCGAAACCGGTGGCTTCCGGACGGATAAGACTACCACCCCAGTTCAGTCCTTTACCTGTAAGAACGCCTGAATTCTCGCGGGCCAGTTTTTTGTACATACCGTAAAGAAACCCGATCTCTCTGCCGCCAACACCGATATCACCTGCAGGGATATCAGTTTCCGGCCCAATGACTTTCCATAACTCCATCATGAATCCCTGGCAGAAGCGCATAATCTCACCGTTCGATTTTCCTTTTGGATCAAAATCTGAACCCCCTTTTGCACCACCCATGGGCAGTGTGGTCAGGCTGTTTTTAAAGATCTGTTCGAATCCGAGAAATTTCAGGATACTCAGGTTTACACTGGGGTGAAATCTTAATCCCCCTTTATAGGGTCCGATTGCGTTATTGAACTGGATTCGGAAAGCGCGATTTACCTGTACCTTTCCGCTATCGTCAACCCAGCTGATCTTGAATGTAAAGATCCGGTCGGGTTCAACGATCCGATCGATGATGTTTCCTGTTTCAAACTGCGGGTTCTCATTGTAGATATCCTCGATGGATTCCAGAACCTCTCTGACTGCTTGCAGATACTCAACTTCCCCCGGATTCTTTTTTTCGAGGTCGTGCATGATCTTTTCAATATTCATTTTTTGTTGATTTTGGTAATTGTTTAATGGCACTCAAAATAATTGTGAATTAATTAACAATTCGAATGCAAAATTACATGGTTTCTGTCTATTAGCAATATTTTTTTCTAATTTTAGTGCGATTTTCCTTCGTAATTTTCCTTCTTGAAGATATAACCATTTTGATCGTAAAAGAGCCACTGCCCTTCCATTTGTCCGTGATTGTATTGCCCACTGCTTTTTATCTGACCATTGTTGTAAAATTCCCGGTAACTTCCGTTCAGCAAACTATCGCGATAAAAACACTCAACCAGCAACTTCTCCTGGGGATTCCATAACCTGTAAATACTGTCGGGTCTGTTCCTCTTATAGAACATCATCTCTTTTCTTGTCCCGGTTTCATAGTAACGTGTCATCAATCCGTCCAAACTGTCATTCACATATGTGCACTCCATCAGAATTGTGCCATCATCGTAATGGAAGGTCGCACGGCCATGATAATGTCCTCTTTTCATTGTGATTTCAGAGCGGATATTCCCGTTTGGATAATAGTCTGTTTGTACACGGTTGCACGATACAAGAAGCATGATTAGGAAAAAGAATATCAGATGAATGAAAAGTCCGGGTTTCATAGAGAAGCGTTTACGGGAAAAGCATTACGGCTCCGATGAAGTTCATCGCTGCCGAGATAGTCCCTGGCCCAGCCAGGAGAGGAATGCCAAGGGGAGAATAAGCCAAATTGTTGGCGTGCTTATGGATCTGCTGTGGAGAGGTTGTTGGATCACGATGGATGGTGTTCTCTTGTGCATTGAGCAGTTGATATCCAATAAAGAATACGATGATTCCCCCGGCAATCTCAAATGCAGGCAGGGTGATTCCGAATAGTTTGAAAATAAAATGTCCGAATACACTGAAGACCGTCACAATGATAAAAGCTGTCAGCGTGGCTTTGAATGCGATCTGGCGCTGCAACTTTGGGGCCATTCCATCTGCCAGGCTCAGGAATATTGGCAGGTTCGCGAAGGGGTTCATAATGGCAAAGAAGCCCTTGAAAACGGTTATGACATGAAGGGTTAAATCATGCATATTTTCAAGCTGTTAAGTTTTTCCTGTTAAAAATAGTGAAAATCTTTGGTTACAGCCAGGTACTCCGGGGAGAATTTCCTCTCTTCATTGAGAATGGTAAGTTCGGACTCCTGAATTTCACAAGTCAAATCCATTGAAAGTTCAGTGATAACACGCGAAGCCAGGGCTCCTGGATAGGGGTAAATCTGTACGATTTTTTTCGGATAAAGAAGGTGTCTCTCAGCTATTTTGCAGGTTTCTGGCCATTGATCGGCAGGGATGATGTAAGCGAATCGTCCATCCTTCTTAAGCAACGTAGTGACATCCTTAATTAGCTCTTTGAATGTGAGTGTGAGATCGTGCCTGGCCATGTTCTTTTTGTGGTTGGCCGACTTCAGTGAGTCCCTGAAAAACGGAGGGTTTGAGATGATCAGGTCGTACCGGTGGTCTGTCAGGAATTCAAAGAGTTGCAGTGAAATTCCAAAGGAGCCTAGTCGTGTATTCCATGGGCTTTTTTGAAAGTTTTCGGAGGCTTCCTGCGCCGAATCTTTGTCTATCTCAATAGCATCGATCATGGCTTTTGACTTTTGTGCCATCATCAGTGCCAGGACCCCGCACCCTGTTCCGATATCCAGGATGCTTGATGCCGTGCCGGGATCGGTGAGAGCCCCGAGAAGCATTGAGTCGGTGCTAACCGGCATCGTACTGTTAGAATCATCTACAATAAATTGTTGAAACTGGAACGACATCTTTCTATTCGATATAAAGGTCAATTAATCCTTCTGGTGCACGGATATGAATAGTTCGGGTTGCCCTGTCAACCTTACAGATCACCTCATCAACTATCGGAATGAGGATCTCTTTCCCCTGGTGCCGGATCTGAAACAGTGCCTGCTGGGGCAGATCGAGGATATCTTCAATGATACCCAATTCACCAGAAGTTTCGTCAATGACACGGAATCCTTTTACTTCGTGGAAATAGAACCGGTTTCCGTCAAGCTCCGGAAGAGAGACGAGTGGGAGGTAGAGCTCCAGCCCTGTAAATGCATCGGCATGATCGGCAGTAAGAACATCCTGAAATCGCAGGATCAACTTCTTCTTTTCCAGAATTTCCACCGATTCGATGAAAAAAGGAATCCGTTCATGTGCAATATCCACATAAACGGATTCCAGATCTTTGTAGTCGCCGGAGTTATCTACTTCGAGAAGTGCAACCAAGTGGCCTTGATTGCCATGCCTTTTCATAATCTTCCCAAGGTAATAGAATTCATCCGGGTGCATCGTTCCAACGTTCAAGAGTTACGCTATAGGTTCCTCTTTCTTCGGTTCTTCCGGAATTGATTCCTCTTCCTTTTCAACCACCAAAGCTTCAGCAGAGGGGGTCACCTCCTTGGCAGCAGTCACTTCAGCAGCAGGCTCTTCTGCGATTACTTCCACACCTTTCGTCTCAGCAACAACTGGTTCCGAAACGGTTTCGGTTACTTCAGCCGCTCCTTCTTCAGCGGGAGTTTCTTCAACAACGGCTTCAGCTTCAGCCGCTTTCTGTTCCTTGGCATATTTCTTAGCAAGGGCCTGTGCTTTGGTTTCGTTTACCATCTTCTCATGGTCGAGGGCTGTTTTGCTAGCCTCTTTGATACTCAACTCATGCTCACTCTTTTTGGATCTGATCCGGGTTTCCTTCTCAGAAATCCAGTTTTGGAATCTCTCTTCGGCCTCTTCGGCGGTAAATGCTCCTTTTTGAACTCCCTTCAGAAGGTGGTTTTTGTACATAACGCCTTTATAGGCGAGGATGGCTTTGACTGTATCAGTGGGTTGTGCTCCCTTTTGCAACCAGTTAAGGGCACTCTCAAAATTGATCTCAACCTCTGCCGGCTTGGTCAGTGGATTGTAAAAGCCAATTTTTTCAATGAATCTCCCGTCACGTGGTGCACGACCATCCGCAATCACAATGTGATAAAAAGGTTGTCCCTTTTTACCTCTTCTCTGTAATCTAATCTTTGCTGGCATGTTACTTTAATGAATTGTAAATAGGTTTATGAAATTGGGGTGCAAAAATAGCACTTTAATTTAAAAGAAACAAATTTGCGTATCACTGCACTTTAATGAACTTTCCCCTTTCGGTAAAGCAGAAGCTGCACTCCTTTTCGGGATTTGCGATATCGTAAAGATTTCCGCATTTTGGGCAAACCAAATAAAATGCAGGGAGAGAGTTGGTATTCTCCTTAGAAAGGGCATCAGCTATATTGACGAAAAGTTGTAAGCTTTTTTGCTCAGTCTCTTTAGCCCAACGAAGCGCTTTTACTGCATTGTTTTCACCATCGGTTTTCGCCTGATCAAGATATTCTGCGTATTTGATTCCCGCTTCGATTCTGACCTCTTTCATGGCATCTTCGATATTCATCTGAGATGGTTTCACGATGATTGCGGGTGTCGATGGAGTGACCGTGACTCCCATCCGGGAGAGAACTTTTTCAAAATTATCAGCATGGATGGAAGCTGTTTTTGATATGGCCCTGAAGAAGGCAGCGACCTTTGGATACCCTTCTTTATCAGCATCAACGGCATAGGCTGCAAAAAGGACGTTGTTACCGGACTCAAAACGATAGGCTTCGGTGAGGTTTGCAGCGGTTTTATCCTGGGTGAAACCTGACATGCAAAGGATCAGGGACAGGGACAGGGACAGGATGAGAGAACAGTGATGTTTCATAGGGTTGGAAATTGAAAATTAGAAATTCATGTCATTCGTCATTCCTGCTCATTGTCTTACAGTCCTATCAAATAGTCCTGTACCAGGATGCCGCCGAGATAACCTGCATATCCAACAAAGATAAAGGCACACAGGTAGAGGCTTAATGCAATCCATTTCAGGTAGCTATCTTCTTTCTTCAGATAGACAATCAGTACACGGAAGGTTGTAGCCAGAATGATAAATACGAGAGTGAAAGTGGCAAATAGCTTATGCTCGCTCCTGGCCATTCCGGCCTCCCCCGATAACATACTTGTGAAGTAGTACCCGGTGCCGAAAGCAACGATAGCTGCAATCATGCCGAAAATTTCAAGGTAATAGCCCATTTTTGACAAACAGGGCTCTTTTTTATTGAATACACTGACGAGGTCGATGATAAACCCGATCATTATCAAGGCGATCGGGAAGTGGACTGTCATAGGGTGAAAATGACTGCTATCGATCATGGCTTGAGTTTTTAACAAAGGTAGTACATTTTTATCAACATTGCCCCGCTGCCGGGGGGATTTTAAGTACTTTTACGCCCATGAGAGATTTCGTTCATTTGCACGTTCATTCGCAATATTCCATCCTGGATGGAGCCTGTCATATTGAGAGGTTGGTAAAGAAAGCCGTTGATGATGGGATGCGGGGTGTGGCGATTACCGACCATGGAAATCTCTTTGGAGTAAAGGTGTTTACAGAGGCCTGCAAGCCCTATCCCGATTTCACCCCGATCATCGGTTGTGAGACCTATGTAGCCCGTAGGAGTATCGGGGATAAATCAGATCCAATCGACCGAAAGGGAGACCATCTGATCTTGCTTGTCAAGAACAGAGTGGGCTATGCCAACCTGGTGACCCTAATTTCCCTGGCCTGGACTCAGGGTCACTATTATAAGCCCAGGGTTGACAAAGAGTTACTTAAAACCTATCACGAAGGCCTGATCGCCTCTTCTGCATGCCTTGCCGGGCAAATCCCACGTGCTATTCAGACAGGTGACCTGGAGCAGGCAGAACGGATTGTTCTCGAGTATAAAGAGATCTTCGGAGAAGATTTTTACCTGGAACTGATGCGGCATCAAACGACCGATCCGACTCGCGATGCCACCGTGTTTCAGCGGCAGTCACTGGTTAACAAGGCTCTGGTTGAACTATCCGCTAAGACCGGGGTCAAAGTGATTGCGACCAACGATGTTCATTTCCTGAATGAAGAGGATGCAGAGGCCCATGACCGCTTGCTTTGCATCAATACCGGAAAGGTAATGACGGACACGAACCGGCTGCGATACACGGGACAGGAGTGGTTCAAATCGCAGGAGCAGATGAACACTCTCTTCGCCGACAACCTCGAAGCACTGGACAATACAAAGGAGATCATTGAGAAGATTGAGAAGTTTTCCCTGAACCGCGATCCGGTGATGCCCGATTTCAGCATACCCGACGGTTTTGAGGATGCCGACGCTTACCTTAGGCACCGCACTTATGAGGGAGCTGCCAGACGCTATAAGGAGATCACGGACGAGATCCGGGAACGAATTGATTTTGAGCTGGAGACTATCAGGAAGATGGGTTATCCAGGTTATTTCTTAATTATTGAAGATATCCTCGATGCCGCCAGGGAGATGGGTGTCTCTGTCGGCCCGGGAAGGGGATCGGCTGCTGGTTCGGTTGTGGCTTACTCCATCCGGATCACTGACGTTGATCCTTTGCTGTATAATCTGCTGTTTGAGCGGTTCCTCAATCCCGACAGGATCTCAATGCCTGATATCGATATCGATTTCGATGAAGACGGACGGGAGAAAGTGCTCAAATGGGTGGTTGAGAAGTATGGCCTGGATAAGGTAGCACAAATCATCACGTTCGGAACGATGGCTGCAAAAGGGGCGATCCGCGATGTTGCCAGGGTACATGAGATGCCGCTGGATGAGGTCAACCGCATCACCAAGCTGATCCCTAACCGGCCAGGAATCACACTGAAACAGGCTTACGAAGAGGTTCCGGAACTGAAAGCTCTGAGGATGTCGTCCAATAAGTTGATTTCAGAAACGCTTCGGTACGCTGAGACACTGGAGGGATCAATCCGGCAAACGGGATTGCATGCCTGTGGCATCATCATCGGGAAAAACAGCCTGATCGAACATATTCCAATCACTAAATCCAAAGATTCTGAGTTGCTGGTCACACAGTATGATGGGGATCATATTGAGAAGGTGGGGATGCTCAAGATGGATTTCCTGGGGCTTAAAACCCTGGCGATCATAAGCGATGCGGTAAAAAATGTGAAAAATTCCAAGGGCGTCACGATCGATATTGAAACCATCCCGTTGGATGACGAACTAACCTACAAACTTTTCAGCCAGAGGCGAACCACCGGAATCTTTCAGTTTGAGTCGGACGGCATGAAAAAGTACCTCCGGGAGCTGAAACCGAATAAGATTGAAGACCTGATTGCTATGAATGCCCTTTACAGGCCGGGGCCAATGGAGTACATTCCAAGCTTCATCAACAGGAAACATGGGCGGGAAAAGATCTCCTACGACATTCCGGAGATGGAGAAGTACTTGAAAGATACATATGGGATCACCGTTTACCAGGAACAGGTAATGCTCCTGAGCCAATTGTTGGCAGGATTTACCAAAGGGGAGGCTGACTCGTTGCGGAAAGCGATGGGGAAGAAGATCGAGGCAATGATGAACGAACTAAAGCCTAAATTCATTGAAGGGTGCAAACAAAACGGGCATGATGAAAAGATCGTCATTAAGATTTGGAAAGACTGGGAAGCGTTTGCTAACTATGCTTTCAATAAATCGCACAGCACCTGTTACGCCTATGTAGCCTATCGCATGGCCTATCTGAAGGCTCACTACCCGGCCGAGTTTATGGCTGCAGTACTGAGCAGGAATCTGACCGATCTGAAAGAGATCACGCTCTTTATTGAAGAGTCCAAACGGATGCACCTTTCTGTGCTTGGGCCCAATGTGAATGAGAGTGAGTTGAAGTTCACTGTCAATAAGAAAGGGGAGATCCGGTTTGGCATGGCAGGCATCAAAAACGTCGGGGAGTCGGCCGTGCAAAGCATTGTAGAAGAACGCACAAAGAATGGTCCATTTACCAGCATCTTCGACCTCACCACACGGGTTAACGCACATACGGTGAATAAGCGTTGTCTTGAAGCACTTGCCAAAGCAGGAGCTTTCGACGATTTTGAGAACACGCACCGGGCACAGTATTTCTTCCAGGAAACGGGAGAAGAGAGTACCTTCCTGGAGAAGATCATCCGTCATGCCACCGATTACACTGCCCGCAAGAACTCTTCCCAGGTGTCGTTGTTCGGGGAGGATGAGGAGATTGAAATGACCGAACTGCAGCTTCCCGAATGCCTGCCTTGGTCCAGGATTGAACAGCTAAAGAATGAGAAGGAGATTGCCGGGTTTTATATGACTGGACACCCCCTGGATGATTTCAAAGTGGAGATGCAGGGTTTCTGCACGGTTACGCTGGAGAAGCTGAAAGCTGACATGAAAGAATTCCGGAACAAAGATGTGTCATTTGCCGGGATTATAATCGCATCTGCACACAAAACCGGGAAGAACGGAAAACCTTACGGCTCCTTTACCCTCGAAGATTACCTCGATTCCATGAATCTTTTTCTCTATTCAGAAGACTACCTGAAATGGAAACACCTGCTGGATGAGGGTACTTATATCCATATCAAAGCTCGGGTGGAAGCCCGTTATGATTCTCCTGACCAGATGAGGGTGAAGGTGACGAGCATGACTTTGTTGAACGAGATCATGGAAAAATATGCTAAGAATCTCTTTGTTACATTAAAACTCAGCGACCTAGACGAAGAGCTGATTGAAAAGACATATACCCTGGCTAAAAAAAACAAGGGAAAATGCAACCTCAGGATTCGCGTATGCGATCAGGAGGATGAACTTACAGTCGATCTTCCCTCCCGGAAGTTTAAAGTCAATCCAAGAAATATGATGGACCAGATGGCCGATTCTGATGAGTTTGACATGCGTGTATCTCAGGAATAAACCTATCTTTGTAACAGAAATTTATTTCGTAATTCTTAATTTAATCATTTATGTTTGAATCTTTCACCGATGCCAATTTTGATGAAAAAGTCATCAAAGCCGACAAACTAGCTGTAGTAGACCTGACTGCCGAATGGTGTGGCCCTTGCCGGATGGTGGGACCGATCATCCATGAACTTGCAGAAGAATATGACGGCCGCATTGTTGCCGGGGAATTGAATGTTGACGAAAATCCTGCGACAACTGCAGCTTATCGTGTCCGGAATATCCCTACCGTCCTCTTTTTCAAAAATGGAGAGGTTATCGACAAGCAGGTTGGCGCTGTACCCAAAGCGACGTTTAAGGGGATTATTGAAAAGCATTTATAGTTTTTGCCCCCTCCCATCGACACCTCCCGACTGGAGCAATTCAGCTCCCTGGAGTTCATTGCCCGTCAGGTAGTGGAGGGTTTTATCACGGGATTGCATAAGAGCCCCTTTCACGGCTTCTCTGTTGAGTTTGCCGAACACCGGCTGTACAATTCAGGAGAGTCGATCCGAAATATCGACTGGAAACTTTTTGGCCGCACCGACAGGCTCTATGTGAAGCGTTATGAGGAGGAGACCAACCTGCGTTGCCATATCCTGATCGACAACTCCTCATCGATGTACTACCCCGTTCTTGACAAACCCGATATAGACCATCCAAACAAGATCACCTTTTCGGTCTATGTCAGTGCTGCCCTCATCCACCTGTTCCGGAAACAGCGGGATGCTGCCGGAGTGAGTGTATTCTCCGATCAGATCGAACGCCATACCCAGGCTAAGTCAAGCAATGTCCATCATAAATATCTCTTTTCAGAACTCGAAAAACTGATCCATCCCATCTCAATTGATACCCGAAAGAAGACAGCTGTAGCCGACACACTTCATGAGTTGGCAGAACGAATTCACAAACGGTCGCTGGTTATCATCTTCAGCGATATGTTCGAGAATACCAGTAAACCGGATGAACTTTTTGCAGCACTTCAGCACCTGAAGCATAACAGGCATGAAGTGGTGTTGTTTCACGTGACCGATAAATCGAAGGAGATGGACTTCTCTTTTGAAAACAGGCCTTACCGGTTCATAGATATGGAGACGGGCCAACAAGTAAAGCTGTTCCCGGCAGAAGTAAAGCCGCAGTACCTTGAAGCCGTGAAGCGGTTCAAGGATGAGCTGAAGCTGAAGTGTGGACAGTATCATATCGATCTGGTGGAGGCCGATATCAACAAGGGATTTGAGCAGGTGTTGTTACCCTATCTGGTGAAACGGAGCAAACTTTACTGATCCCCGATTTTCGATTTTTTCTGAATTCATTTCATCACCTCATGCTCATTATACTACCTTGCATACTCACCTGCTTTTAGTAATTTTGCCGTTTCCTTTAATCAATGACCTCGATGGAAATTCCTTCAAGATATTCCCCTGTCTTAGTTGAGAGAAAATGGTACGACTACTGGATGAAGCAGGGATTCTTTCACTCTGAGCCTGACGACCGGGAGCCTTATTGCATTGTAATACCACCTCCCAATGTGACCGGAGTCCTGCATATGGGGCACATGCTTAACAATACGATTCAGGACATCATGGTCAGACGGGCCCGGATGGCAGGAAAAAACGCCTGTTGGGTTCCGGGTACCGATCATGCTTCTATTGCTACTGAGGCAAAGGTGGTGGCGAAGCTCAAAGAGGAGGGAGTCGAAAAATCAACGCTCACCCGGGACCAGTTTTTAGAACATGCCTGGATATGGAAAGAGAAGCACGGGGGGATCATCCTTGAACAACTTAAGAAACTGGGGGCCTCCTGCGACTGGCAACGAACCTGTTTTACGATGGACGAAGCCCGGTATGAGTCTGTCATCGATGTTTTTATTGATCTGCACAACAAAGGTTTGATCTATCGCGGAGCCCGGATGGTGAACTGGGATCCAAAAGCGCTTACAGCCGTTTCCGACGAGGAGGTGATATACAAAGAGGTTCAGTCGAAGCTTTACCATGTCAGGTACCGGATAGAAGGCACTAAAGACGAGTGGTTGACCATTGCCACCACGCGTCCAGAGACGATTCTTGGAGATACTGCCATTTGTGTCCATCCTGATGATAAACGCTATTTCCACCTCAACGGAAAAAGGGTTCTCATTCCCCTGATCAACAGGTCGGTGCCGGTTATCTTTGATGAGTATGTTGAGATGGAGTTTGGCACAGGTGCCCTGAAGGTCACACCGGCCCATGATGTCAACGACTATAACCTTGGACTGAAACACAACCTCGAAGTCATTGATACCTTCAACTCCGATGGCACACTGAGTGAAGCAGCTCAACGTTACATTGGGGAAGACCGTTTTGTCGTGCGGAAAAAAATTATTGCCGATCTGGAGGCAGGTGGCCATATTGTTAAAATTGAGGAGTACACGAACAAAGTAGGTTATTCAGAGCGAACTGACGAAGTGATAGAACCCCGTATTTCAGTACAGTGGTTTTTACGGATGAACGAGCTGGCAAAACCTGCGTTGGAAGCGGTTGATAACGATACAGTAAAGTTTCACCCTGCCAAATACAAGAATATGTACCGCCACTGGATGGATAACCTCCAGGATTGGTGTATCTCCCGGCAGCTCTGGTGGGGACACAGGATTCCGGCATGGTACACTCCCGACGGAACAGTGATTGTGGCCAGAACAAGGGAAGAAGCTGCAGAAAAGTTGGCATCCGGCATCCGGCATCCGGCATTGGCCGATGACCTTGTTCAGGACCCCGACGTAATGGACACCTGGTTTTCCAGCTGGCTCTGGCCGATCTCGGTATTCGACGGCATCCGGCATCCTGATAATCCCGACATCAGGTATTATTATCCTACCAATGATCTGGTAACTGCTCCCGAGATCATCTTTTTCTGGGTGGCCCGGATGATCATGGCGGGGGAGGAGTACCGGAAAGATATCCCCTTTCACAATGTCTATTTCACCGGCATTGTGCGGGATAAGATGGGCAGAAAAATGTCTAAATCACTTGGGAACTCCCCCGAACCGATAAAACTGATTGAACAACACGGGGCTGATGCGGTACGGATGGGCATGCTTTTATGTTCACCGGCCGGCAACGACCTGCTTTTTGACGAAGGGCTGATTGAACAGGGAAGGAATTTTTGTAATAAGGTATGGAATGCTTTCAGGCTGGTAAAAGGGTGGCAGGTAGATAAGAGTTTGGTTCAACCTCAGTCCTCCGGCATCTCTGTCTCCTGGTTTAAAGCCCAGTTTGAATATTCGTTGACAGAGATTGAGAATTTGTTCAACGATTACCGGTTGTCTGAAGCGCTGATGGTAATCTACAAACTTTTCTGGGATGACTTCTGTGCCTGGTACCTGGAGATGATAAAACCTGCCTACCAGAAGTCAATCGACCCTGTTACCCTGGAAGCTACAGTCACGTTCTTCGATGAGTTGATGCGGGTAATACACCCATTTCTGCCGTTTATCACGGAAGAGATCTGGCAATTGCTTCGGCAACGGAAAGAGGGGGAATCGATCATGATCAGCCAGATCCCGGATCCCGGATCCCGGATCGCGGATCGCGTTTTACTGAACTCCTTTGAGTTCACAAAAGAGGTGGTTACGGCGATCCGCACGGTAAGGAAAGAGAAGAATATTCCTCAGAAGGAGGCAATACATCTGGCGATCAGGAAGAACGGTGAGGAAACGGCTGATACCTCATTTGATGAAGTGGTGATGAAGCTTTGCGGCATCGATGAGTTGACCTATGTAAATGAGAAACTTCCTGACACCTATTCATTTATTGTCCGAACCACGGAATTCTACGTACCTCTTTCCTCTCAGATGGACAAAGAAGCCGAACTAAAGAAACTGGAGGAAGAACTTACCTACTCCAGGGGTTTCCTTGCATCGGTGGATAAAAAACTGAACAACGAAAGATTTGTCAGTACTGCACCCCAGCATGTTGTCGAACTGGAAAGGAAGAAGAAATCTGATGCCGAGGCAAGAATCAGGGTGTTGGAGGAGAAACTGGAAGGGAAGTAGTTATTGTTCTTTCATATGAACGTCTCGTTGCGGGAAAGGAATAACGATTCCCTCTTTCCGGAATTTCTCACGGATTTTAAAGCGGATGTCACTCTTGATATTTTCGATCCAGAACATGTCGTGGCTCCAGAAGAGGATCTCAAAAACAACGGCGCTATCGCCAAAATCAATGATCCGGACGATCGGTTTGATCCGTGGTTTGTCATTGATCACTTCTGGATGTTCGGCGGCGCATTGATACAGGATATCCCTCACCTTCACCTCATCCGAAGAATAAGAGACGCCAACCTGCACCTTAAACCGGGTAGGTTCCAGGTTGTGGCTCCAGTTGATCACATTTTCGTTGACGAACTTGTGATTGGGAATGATCAACACCGTACTGTCGCGGGTTAGAAGGGTGGAGGTGCGTAAACGTATCTCTTTGATTTTTCCCACAATACCACCTACATCGAGGATGTCATCCACTTTGATGGTTCCTTCGAACAGGATAAAAATACCTGAAACGATATCCTGGAAAATCTGCTGCAGACCCAATCCAAGACCAACCAGCAGGGCGGCCGAGCTGGCGATCAGGAAAGTGACTTTTACCCCGATTGTTTCAATGATCAGGACGATGGCAATGATCCAGACCAGATATTTTACCAGGAGGAAGACGGAGTATTGCCGGCCGGCAATATATTTGTCTTTCGACATGGTTTTGACAACAACCCGTTTAATCAGGAATAGAAGAATCCATGTTGCGATGAAGATGATGAAAATTAAAAACAATTCGGAAACAGTGAGAGAGAAGTTGCCGATGTCAACCAGGTGATATTCCAGAAATTCGCTAAATGTCATATTATCCGGTGTTTGAAGACCCACTTACAAAGTTAACAAAAAATCAACCTGGAATTGCATCATACACGATTTCAGCGATATCGAGGACTTCAAGTTCAGCATGTTTTGCAAAGGTTTTTTTGCAGAGAGGGCATGCGGTGGCTAGTATTTCCGGTTTAGAAACTGTTAGCTTCTCAAGCGCATCTTTTGTGATAAGATCACGTTTTTGGGGCGAGACTGTATAGATGCCAAGACTTCCTCCACAACATAGCGAGTCCTTTCCATCCTGGGGAATTTCAACCAGGTCGGCCACTTTGGCCAGAAGTTCCCTGGGTGCATCGTACTCCTGACTACCTCTTCCCAGGTCGCATGGATCATGGTAGGCTACCTTCTTATGGTAAGCCTGCAGCGGAATTTTTCCTGCTTTAATCAGCTCCAGCAAGTATTGTGAATGATGCATGACCCTGATAGGAAGATTGTATTCTTCCCTGAAGGCCCGGAAACAGATAGGGCAGGAGGTGACGAGGGTATGGGCTCCCGACTGGAGGATAAGTTTTTTGTTGAATTCAATCAACTTCTTAGCCTGTTCATGTTTCCCCGAAAGTATTATGGGTCGTCCACAACAAACCGTTCCTGCCTCATCAAGGAAGAGATAGTTCACCCCAGCATGTTTCAGAATTCCTCTCATTGCTCTGATGATAGCAGGAGTAAGATGTGTCATGCATCCGGCGAAGTAGACCACCGGCGCCTGTCGGGGATTGGAAGCGGGGAGGTAAGAAAAGTCGGAATCGTGGGTCCCGGAGAAAGTATTCCGTTCAATCAACCGGATATTATCGGCACTGATGCCAACCGGACAGGCCTCCTGACAGCGTCCGCAAACCAGGCAACGCAATGCTATGTCGCGGTTGACCTGCTCATCTCTCACCGATCGGATAAAATAAACAGCCTGTATGTCGTGGATGTGGGCGGCACTTCCGAGCTGGCAAACATCGATACAAACCCCGCATCTTGAACATGCACCAATCTCAACTTCCGTAAAGGAGGATGAGACCTTTTTATAGGTAATCCCAAAATGACGAAAGAAAATCAACAACACTTCCGTGGGGATATGCCAGTATCGCGAGAATGGGAGTGTTACGAAAAAGATTCCCAAGGCCAGGGAATAGGCCCACCATAATGTGTAGGCAATATGCCTGGAAGATTCCTGAAAAATGAGAACCATAAGGTTCCCCAGATGCTGTGTGAGGAATCCTCCACCGCCTCCATAATACCCATCGGTGAAGCTCTCAGCAAATAACCTTACGGGAAAAATCAACCAAAGGCATACCAGAGCTACCTTATCCGTTAGTTGATAATGAGTTGTTCTTTTCATGCCAAACCATTTCGACCTGCCTCTCTTGATCATGGCAAGGACCAGTCCGGTGAGAATGAACAATAGCAAAAAATCCATCAGGAACCTGAAGAAACCGGGAACGGTATTGATCTCAAACCACAACACGGTCTTGTCATGGATGAAGAACTTCAGAAATATTGGGTAGTATGGAGGGTTGACATGAGAGGTGCTGTAGATCCGGCTTTCGACGTTCCCAAATAAGATAAGCAGAAACCAGCCGAAGGCGAAACTCAGATGCATATAACCCAACAGCGCATTGCGCTTGAACATCTTCCGGTGGATCAGGCTTTCGAGAAAAACTTCCTTCAGCGCCGGGAAAAACTTCCTGCTGAAAATACCCGTTCGGAACCTCTTCCGATCCTCTTCGGGGAGAGCCTTCACCCACTTGTACCACCACCGGATGATCATGTAAAGCAGGTAGATCAGCCCCAGTGAGAAAGGGAGTACAAAAAGGTTGAACGAGATCATTTCAGTTTGTCGATTGCAGTTTGGATGGCCAGGATCATATTTCGCATATTTACACCCCGGGGGCATACCAGGATGCACTTCCCGCAAAGCATGCACTTCTGCATCTCTTTTTTCAGGGGTTCGATCTCCCCTCTGCGCAGAAGGGTTTGAACCAGACGGATGTTGAAGTCCACGAACTGCCCCGCACTGCAGGTTGCCGTACAACTTCCGCAGGCGATACAGGTGAGGACCGATGGTTCATGTTGCTTCAGGTGTTCCAGAACCCGCTTGTCATTTTTGTCGTAATCGATTAGTCGCTCCTTATGAACCGTATACCCGAAGTCTATCACTGGAGTTGTTATTTAATGGTTTTCAAGTAATTGTGAATCTGTAAAGCTGCTTCGCCGGCATCAGCGATGGTTTTTGAAATCGTGAGTGGCCCTTTGGCGGTGCCAGCAACAAAAATACCAGGCTTGATCGTGTGATTAAAGCGTGTGTGCTCATCCAGGGACTCCAGGAAACGGTCTTCCCCGATTTTAATTCCCAAGAGGTTTGCAAGACGAAGCGTTTCAGGTTTTGGGACAAACCCAACCAGCAATACCAGGAGATCGACAGTCATTCTCAGAGGCCTGGAAGTAAGGGTGTCTTCGATCTTCAGGATGATGGTCTGGTCCTGGTTTTCCGCACACTCTGAGACCCGTCCGCGCAGGAAATTGATATCCCATTTCTGCTGTGCCTCATAATACATCTCCTCAAAATGCCGGTCGTACATCCGGAGATCCATATAGAATCCAAATATCTTAGAATCAGGAAATTGTTCTTTTATCTCAATCGCTTGTTTCACTCCGGTCACGCAGCAGACTTTGGAACAATAGAGATTCCCTACTTTCTCATCACGGGAGCCTACACAGTGGACAAATCCAACACGGGATGGTACTTCTCCCTGAGAGGTTGTGATTGGCTGGCCACTCCGGAACATCATTTCAAGGTCAGCTGACGTGATCACGTTATTGTAGATACCATAACCATATTCCTCTTTTTTCCGGGCATCAAAGAGATCGAATCCCGTAGCCAAAAGGAGCACATCACAGTCAAGGATTTCACCTGATTCCAGTTCCATGTGAAATCCGGATGGTTGTGAAGTGATGGAGGCGACAGTCTGATTGCATCGGATATCCACCTGGTTGCTCAGGTTGGTCCTGAGATCATCGAGTACTTCATATCCAGGCCGTCGGTTTGGGAATAACCTGTCCCAGTTCCGGAGGTGTCCGCCGATCTCCTCCTCACGTTCGAGGAGAATCACCTTGTCACCAAGATTAGCCAGACGCGAAGCCGCCGTCATTCCGGCTACTCCTCCTCCAATGATAACAGTTGTCTTAGTCATATCAGAAAAACTTTAACACCGATGGCGCATCAGGTTTCCCCAGATCCTGTCCATCCTTTCCCAGGAATTTCTTAGAAGTGTTGTAAGGGATCCCGATCTTATTCAACAGTGGCTCAACCGGTACCTGGTGTACCTGCAAACCCAAATCCCATGGATCGTAGCCCAGAATCAAGCCAGCCAGCTCCTCGTAGGTAAGTACCGGGATTCCCTCGCCGTTTTCGCCATAGGTCGTTCCCTCCATTTCGCTGAGTGTATATTGCCATCTGTCGAGAAACATCGGGCAGCCCGGACAGTTTGTAAGAATGAAATCGGGCTTGTATGGTTTCATCGATTCAAATTTCTTTTTCGAATTTGCCAGGGAGTACCCCCTGTTGGCTCTCACCAGATACTGCCGGAAGCCAAAGCCACAGCAATGCCTGCGTTCGGGATAGTCAACTACTTCACCGCCCCACTCTTCGATCATTCCAACCAGTACATACGGATACTCGGCGCCACCCACACCTTTAGAAGGGAACATCTTTGAGTAGTGACACCCGATATGTTCAACCACACGGAGGGGTTTCCCGGTTTTATGATCTACCAATCGTCTGATCCCGCGTGCTGTAATCTCTTTCCTGAACCGGAAAATGACATCGCTTGCATGGGCAACATTTCTGGGAAGTTCAAACTCACGCCCTGTCGCCTCTTTCAGGTAACCTCTCACCTTTTTCAACACGTCGGGGAAGTGCTTCCAGGTTTCCAAAACCTCACTGTACAACCCGAAAGATGTGATACAGGAGGTGACGAAGTTCTCATAACCCGATTCCGTCATCAGCGAAAATTGCCTGGCAATGACTGTCATTGCTGTATCGAAGGGGACAACATCACTATGGTATCCGATGCCGGAACAGGTGGTATGTGCGGCATTTTCGTAAACGTCTTTCTTCAGTTCCTCCTGCATGATACGTAAGAAGGCTTTCTCGGAACCGGGGAAAAAGTTTTGTCTGATACAACTTCTGACATAGAAATAACGGTCATCAGCAATCTCTTTCTGGTAATCCTGCCAGATTCTCTTTTTCCCTTCAATGATCATTCTGTCGTCGTGTGTTTGGGGTCGTTTGTTGTGTAAATATGGTGCACATATTCACTATCAAGGCTGTTGTTCAACTCCATACCCATCTCTTTTGCTTTTTGTCGGCTGCACTCCTCTATTTTATTAAACCGGCGAGTACCGCCTGTCACATCAAAAATCTTTTTCAGCTCCAGAAGGTCTTCGTCAGGGACCTTCCGCAGGATCCCCGGACCTGTCTTGGCATAGTTAGCTCCCAGCCGGTTCATCACTTCTTCGATATGTTCGACCTCCCATTTCCAGATAGGGCCTTGCTCAGGATGCGCTTCGGGTCGGACTTCGATAGGGAACATACAGTATCCATATTCAAGAATCCACTCTCCCACGGTCCGTTTAATAGCTAGTTGTTGCCTTCCTTTCTCCGATTCGGTAAAGTACCCAAGGTCTTGGGACAATCCCCGAAGGACAGTGATCAGAAGCCCGGGCGCATTGCCACGTGGACAGCGGGTAACGCACGACATGCACTCCCCGCAATACCAGATCATATCTTCTTTCAATAACGCTTCTATCTTCTCTTCATCTTTGGTTTGGAGGATATCAACGATTTGGCGTGGCTGGTAGTTGTAGAACTCGGCTGCCGGACAAATGGCAGTACAGGTGCCGCAGTTCAGGCAGGCTTTGAGTCCTTCCTTAAACCTGACATCCGCAGCCATTAAATCATAGAGTCTGCCCATTCACAGTTAATTATTTAACAAATGTAGGAAAAAAGGGCTTCAATCCAGGATCCAGCATCTAGTCTTTATCAAAAACATATTCCAGAATATTGGTTCCCATTTGTAGCGCTTTCTGGCGGGTTGGTTCAGAGTCGTTGTGCACCCGCGGGTCTTCCCAGCCATCTCCCAGGTCACATTCATACGTATAGAAACAGATTAGTCTACCTTGCCAGATCAGACCAAATCCTTGGGGGGCTTTGCCGTCGTGTTCATGAATCTTCGGAAGGCCGTTAGGAAAGTTGTATTTCTGATGATAAATTGGATGGGTATAGGGGAGTTCAATAAAATCGAGTTCAGGGAAGACAAACTTCATCTGAGGCCGGATGTATTTATCCAGTCCGTAGTTGTCGTCAATATGCAAAAATCCTCCCGCCATAAGGTATCCCCTCAGGTTCTGCGCCTCCTGTTGTGAAAAGAGCACATTCCCATGGCCCGTCATATGGACAAAAGGAAAATTAAAGATCTCTTTACTTCCTACATCCACTGTGGCAATATCCTCACTGATATTCGTCCCGAGGTTTTGATTGGTAAATTTCACGAGGTTAGAAAGTGATGTAGGATTGGCATACCAGTCGCCCCCTCCACTATATTTTAACAGTGCAATCTGGAATGACGGTGGCCTGGCGGATAGGAAAGTGAGGAGGATAAGGAGAAGAAATAGGGAACGTTTCATATTCGATAGGAAATTCTTGGACAAAGATATGAGAAAAGTTGGTAGTGGGCGATGTGAGTAGGGGCGGGTTCTGAACCCGCCCCTACTCACCATTTTTTATCTGCACAGTCGTACAAGCTACCACCCCTGCAGTCTCGGTCCGCAGCCGGCTGTTTCCCAGGCTGACAGGGATGAATCCCTCCTGGATTGCTTGCGTCACCTCTTCCGGCGAAAAGTCCCCTTCGGGTCCAATAAGAATGAGCGCAGGTTTGCCGGGTTTATAGATCGTCTGAAACAATGCTTCGGAACCAGTCTCACAATATGCAATAAATTTCTGACCTGAGAATTCCTCCCGGATCAACGCTCCAAAACGTTTTGGTTCATGGAGAGCTGGCAACCAAGTTTTTAGCGATTGTTTCATGGCCGCAATCAGGACCTTTTGCAGCCTCTCTGTTTTCACACCTGTACGTTCCGAATGGTCGCAAACCATCGGGGTGATCTCGTTGATTCCAATCTCAGTTGCCTTCTCCAGGAACCATTCAAACCGGTTGATGTTTTTAGTCGGAGCTATCGCGATATGAAGGTGATATGAATTAGTAATCAGTTCTTCAGTAGAAACCAGATTTACACGGCAGGTTTTCGGATTGGCATCCACAACTTTGCACCGGTAGAGATGGCCTTTCCCATCTGTCAGAAGCAGCAAATTCCCCTCTTTCAATCGCAGTACGCGGACAATATGAGCCGACTCCTCCCGGTCAAACTGGTGGGAAGGGGGGGTAATGCTGGGGGAATAAAACAGGTTCATGCTAGTTTCGGTTTCCTGATATACTTTCCGTCTCACGTCTCACGTCTCACGTCTTACGTCTCACGTCTCACGTCTCACGTCTCACGTCTTACGTCTCACGTCTCACGTCTCACGTCTCACGTCTCACGTTCTTCGCATAGAATCCCCTTACCTGCCAGAAATAGTGGATCATTGCTATCACTGTGATTCCCATGCATACTAAGTACATCCCATCAAATCCGATCCACTCCGAAAGGTAACCCAGTCCGAGAGAGCCGAGACCTATACCCAGATCAAAAGCGGTGATCAGGGTTGCATTTGCGGCTCCTCGCCGGCGAACGGTAACGACATTGTTGACCATGGTTTGAAGGGTTGGCATCATGATTCCGGCGCCTAACCCGATCAAGCCGGCGGCAACCAGGAATCCTGTTATGTTTTGCATTAGACCGAGGAAGAGAAGGCCAGTAATATTCACTAGAAATCCTCCGATCATGAGGTAACCAGGGCCATATCTGTCGAAGATCTGTCCGGCAAAAAGGCGGGAGAGGGTAACACCGCCAGCTAGCATGAGGAAAAAAGCTCCTGCCTGAGCCAGGCCTAGCTCTTTGTCATATAAGGTGATGAACGACACCACCCCTCCATAGGTTGTGCCAAACAGGGCCATCGGAATCGAGATCGGAATCCCTTTTGGCTCGATGAACCGTTTCCAGTCGATCTTGCTATCCTCCTTCCGGTATTGAATCAATGGGTACCGAACAAAGAGTACCATCACCAATCCGCAGAATGAAAATAAGGCAGCGATGTAGAACATTTCAAAATACCCCCATTTTTCGATGATAAGCAAGGCAAGTACAGGAGCAATTGCCATGGCCAGGGTGAAGGATATCCCAAAGTAGCCGATTCCCTGTCCCCGTTTGTGCGGAGGGATTACATCCACCACCACGGTCATTCCTGCAGTGCTAGTAGCACCCCATGAGAATCCGTGAAAAAACCGAAGGAGGAGCAGTACGCCGAAAGTAAGAACCAGGGGATATAAAAGGATGGTTAGCGAGAAGATTAGCAGGGAGATGATGTAGATCCATTTTCTACCCCAGGTATCCAGCGCAATTCCAATGAAGGGCCGGATCATCAGTGCCGATACGGTATAAGCTGCCAGGATGTAACCTACATCACTGGTTTTGGCATGAAGTACATCTACAACGTAAACAGGCAGGGTTGGGATAAGGAAATAAAATCCGGTAGCCATCAGCAGGTTCCCGATCGCCAGTAAGATAAAACTGTAACTCCAGAGTTGGCCGTGCGATGAGGATGACATCAGGGGAGGAGGTTATTCGGGTCTCGGTGTGGAATTGCCTCCATCAAGAACCCAGCGCCAGGTCCCGTCTTTCTCTTTTCTCCAAACGGTAAAGTAATTGCCGTAACGGATCTCCCCTCGTGCAAAGTCATAAAGTTCATAATTGCCGAATGTATATCCTAAGTCGCATGATTTACTTATTTCGGCCTTTACAGGTTCCCATGTGAGGCGGAACATTGTGTCGGCAACACCTGTAAAGGTATTGCGGAACTCTTCTTTCCCAATAACCGGGAGCCTTCCATCCTGTAGTTTCACCATGTCGGAAGCAGCATAGAAGAGAAATGCTTCCTGCATCCCTTTATCAGCACTCATGGCAGAAAAAGCCCGGTCGGTGCTCAGGATCTCTTTTCTCGCCTCTTTCTGACGGTCTTCTGATGAGCTGCAAGAAGCCAGTCCGACCAGGAGAAATAGCAGCAGTTTCTTCATGGGAACCTCCTTATTGTATGATTATTTTTTCAGTAACAATTTGGTTGTCAGATCGTATGCGCAATATGTAAATCCCTTTATTTAGATGAGGAAGGGATATTTTTCTCGTCTCCCCAGGTTCATCCAACAATAACGTGTAAACAACCTTCCCGTGGGTTGTCAGAATCTCACAGATTCCTCTTTCAATGTGGCCCATCTCCAAATAAAAAGTACCTGAATTGGGATTTGGATAGATCCTCACCGATGGAGGGAGATTGGAATCGCCAACAGCATTACATGCATCGATGGTCACCTGGATCGTATCAGTACCACCGCAATTTCCAGTGCTAGTGACATTCACCCAAATGGAGTGCTCTCCCAGTCCGAACGTGGCAGAATCCACGATGATAGTTTGGGTTGTTTGACCGTTAGACCATTCGTACGTATATCCGGGATTTCCGGCATCCAGGGTTACAGTTTCCCAGGGACATATCGTTGTATCGGTCCCGAGTTCAACAATGAGAGACTCGCCAACATGGATAAAATTCTCTTTAGATAAAGTTATTTGTGTAAAGTTGTTTATCACCGAGAGGGTCACATCGTAATCACCGGGGGTGGCATAGACAATACCAGTTGGGTTCATTGCTGTAGATGATGATGGCGTTCCTCCAGGAAATTGCCATTGCCAAGTGGTTGGGTTGCCTGTAGATGCATCGAAGAAATCAACCCCATCACCGGTACAAGGAGTATTGTTACTCGCAATGAAATCGGCTATCAGCGGGGGAGTGAGAATCTCGATCGCATCAAGATCAAATCCGGCGTCATTGGCATTGGTCAAACCATCGCCATCATCCGTGATTTTAATATACCTGATACCGGATATAGGTCCGGTTGAGAGATCAAAAGCGGTGCTCCCGGTTGCAGAACCCAGGCTTGTCCAGGGGCCGTCCATTGTTTGACTAACGTGGCAATAGTACCCTTCGGGGGATGTGTCACCTTCCAGAACCTTAAAATCGTTTCCTGTCCCATCATAGATCGTGTCTCCCATATCGATGATGATATACCCGCTTCGTCCCAGGCTGTAATTGACGGAATCGGGGGGGCCTATGATCCCAGGAACATAAGACTCGTCTGAATAGTTCCCCGAGCTGGGAAAATAGGGGATGTTTGTTACGATCGTACGGTATGCGTATCTGCCGGGAGAAGGGGTAAGCTGGATGTTTGTGGTGACAGCACCCTGCCCAGGGACGGTGACCCCTGTCAAGGTCTTCGTTTGATATCCGCTCGCTTTCACAGTGATGGAATAAGTGCCGGGCAACACATATTTATGGTAGTCGCCCAGCCCGGCATCGGTATAAACGGGATAAAAGGAGCCTACAAATATGGATGCTTTAACCGGGCTTCCTGTTATTGAATCAGTGATAACCCCGTTTAATCCTCTGCCAACCCGGTTAATCATCTCTGTAATAGCCGGGGCATTGTAGTTGTAATACATAGGGATCTGGCTCGCCGGAGGCTGTTTCAACATGGATATTTCCATGGACCAGCCTACTTGTCCCATTGAACCGTAGTTGAAATCCTTGGTCGCCCCAAAGATCTGATACATGATGATGCACCCCTGCCCATACGCCAGGTTGGGATAGCCTGAAGCGTTGGAATAGACAGATGCCAGTTGCTGGATGTGACCCCAATCAGGAGGCTGAGAGACCCGGTAACTCCAGGGCAGAGAGATGACCTCTGTCCCACCGTGAAAATTGTTGTATAAGACAAAGTTGTGCTCCAGCCAAAGGCTTCGCAGGATCCTTGTCTCGGGTTGAGAGAAGGGAAATGGGCTGTACCCTTCGCCTCCCCACATAAAGCCTGCATCGCGGTTCAGATCAACACCATTGGAGTTGTACCTGATGCCGCTGGCGAACCCATCGGGATTGACCAGGTAATACAACCAGATCTCACGGTTGTTGATGAGATCGGTATAGGTGGTATCGTTTCCGTAACCCAGGCACAACTCCCTCGCATAACGGATAACGATTTCCGGTCCCATGATCTCATCGCCATGGATTCCTCCGTCGAACATCAATTCCGGTTCGTTTTCATTGGTGTTGACATTATCTGAGATCTTCAGGATGCCGAGTTGCCGTCCACCTGGCGAAGTTGCCAGCACGATTTTCTTACAGATCTCGGGGAAATTTGTCGCAAGACTATCAGAAAGTTCAACCATCTGGTTGTAGTTATGGTAACTTTCCAGGATAGCCTGGTCCCAGAAATTCTTGCTGCAGGCATTCAAGTCAGGATTTGTAATAACATACTCTAGTCCGGAAGCTTCCAGCTTTTCCAACTCAGCAGGAGTCAGATAGACCCATGACATCACGACGCCATTCTCCATTGCAGGTTCGTCCATCAGCTTCAGACTTTTCAGCAATTTGGCATCTTCTGGCGAATGAAGAAAGACCTTACCCTCCATTTCGCCGGGGCGCCAGCTGGTCTGGCCCCAGGTGAATGTCGAAACGAGTAGTATTACCAGCACTCCAAGAAGTCGGTTCATAGCAGTTTTTTAACTATTATTCTTTCACGATTTTTTTAACCAGAGTAGCGCCACGGGTTGTCACTTTCAGGAAATAGACTCCTCTGTTCAGTACACTTAAGTCAAACTGCCTGGCGATTACTCCTGCCGATCCCGAAATTTGTGCTGACATGACAGTTTGGCCCTGTATCGTACAGAGTTGTAACGTGGCATCTCCGGTGAGGCGCTCAATCGATACATGCAGCACTCCGGTAGTTGGGTTGGGATAGACATGAATCGAATTCGATTGATCAACGGAGGGGGATACTCCAACAGTTCCCGTTATGGTGATATCGTCGAGGAAGAGGTTATTCCCGCGGCGGCTGTATGACTCAAATGCGATCTTCACGTTGGGTTTGCCCGAGTATCCATTGAGATCCACTTCGTAGCAACTTACACCGTAGCTACCGCCACACCAGTCGTTGGCACTTTCAGGATAGAATGAGTCCATCGTAGGCTCGTGTGTAACGAAGGTATTTGGTGTACCATCAGGTCCGAGTGCCAGAACGCGTGTGAAGGTTGAACCACAATCATCAGAAACCAGGATGATCAGCGAATCTCTTAACACATCCCGTTGTGCGTAGGCATGACGGAAGGAGAGCATGATATTGGAAAAGTTTGAGAAATCAAAGACAGGACTGATCAGTTGATCACGCTTGGATATATAGATGTAATCAAAGAAATTCATCCAGGCTGCTTTATTATCAGGTGACATCCCCGGGACTGATATTGTATCCCAGGTGGTGTGGCTATCGGGATTGTAGATGGTCCAGTACTGCGTGGAGAAACCGGTTTCGAAATCATCCGTAAATGGAAGTTCATATCCACCGTTCCTAATGAAATCTACTTTGGTAACACTTGAGGTCCCTACCGAATTTGTGGCAGTAAGCGTGACGCTATATGCCCCATTTTGGGTGAACATCACGATGGGATTCTGGCTGTTTGAATTGGTTCCGAGGAGGTAGATCACATTGTTTGGTGAGAAAGACCAGCTCCATGCCGATGGACAGTATTCGGTCAAATCTGTCAGGTAAACCTGTTCGTTGGAACAAATCACATTGATGTTGGCCATAAAATCTACATCGGGGAGGAGGTCGTCACTTACCGTGATGAAACTGATCTTTATTAAAGAATCGGATCCCGCTTCATTGGTTGCAACAAGTTTAACCGGGAATGTTCCTGTTGTATTGTAAACGATATCTGCAGGATGTTTCGCAGTGGAGGAGGAGGGAACACCCCCTTCAAAGGTCCATTGCCATGAAGTTGGAACCCCATATGAAAGGTCAGTGAAGTTGATACTGCAGCCAATTGGGATCAAAGTTTTATCAGCTTCAAAATCGGCATCCGGGATGGAATGATACATATCAGATCCCCAAAGGCCTCTACCATAAGAGCTTGCGCGGATAGCATCATTGGCGACGGTGTCTTCGTTGTAATAGATATCCAGTTCGGTAATTCTGACGCTCACCGGTAGTCCATCGTTGAATGGAATCCAGTCGGTCATCGAAGCATCTTTGTAAAACACCCCGGCATCGGTGCCTACATAAAGCCCTTCTATGGCATTCTTGTAGTAAGCGATCGTGCTGATGTGGATGTTGGGTAAACCGCCGGTGATATTTGTCCAGGTGAGTCCTTTGTCAAGCGATTTATACACGCCGTTAGCCATTGTGATATAAACAATATCCGGATTCGTAGGATGGGCTTCAATATCGGTTGGGTATCCTGATGCAGGAAGAAAGGAGGTGATCTCAACCCAGGTGGGGGTGGCATCATTGCAGTTATCGGAACGGTAGAGTTTGTTATCATATCTGGCGACGTAGAGGATGTTGGTGTTGGCAGGAGATTGTTCCACCACCACACAGTTATTGCCTGTGCCAAAATCGGAAATTTTTGTCCAGGAGATTACCCCCCCCCGGATATTTTCACTTCTCCAGACATTTTTAAACCCAACGAACATCGTTTCGGGATCGGTTTCATGAAGGATAAACGGCGTCACCCAGGCGCCACTCTCGTCAATGCCGTAAGTTCCGGCTCCGGCGATCTTTTTTTCACCGCCGTTATTGTATTTCCTGAAGATGTCGCCGTAATATATCGTGTGATAGGTCCATGCTGCATTCGAATAGTCGATAGCACACTCCATGCCGTCTCCACCACCGGTTGTCCACCATTCGGGGCCAACATACGTGTAAGTTCCATTATCCTGGAAGCCGTTAATCACCTTCTCTTTCACGGTTTGTGCCTGGCCCAGTTTGTATATCTGGCCGATTGTCATGGTTTCGGTGTAGTCATTCCATGTGGTCCCTCCATTGCTTGTGTTATAAATTCCACCATCATTGCATGCATAGAACTTCCCGTCAAACGGGGAGAACTTGAGCATATGGCAGTCGGCATGCACAGCGGGAACACTGCATCCGCCATACCAATGCGAGTTGATTTCCCATGTCGTACCACCGTTGGTAGATTTCCATACGTCAACACCGCCTACATATATGGTTTCCGCATTCAATGGATCTGCTTCCAGGGAGAGGTCATACCATCCCTGTCCACCGCTCCCGGAACCGTCGCATGACCAGTCCAGGATATTCGGTGAAGTTGAACGGGTTGTGAATGAGAGACCAGCATCGGTTGACCGGTAAAGGCCTTTAAATCCGCTACTGTTATCCGACTGGACAAAATATACATAATTGGGATTAGAGGCTGTAACAGCAATCGTTCCACGCTGACCGCCGGTTAATCCTGAAGTAATCTGTGTCCAGGTCACGCCATTATCAGACGAGCGGTAAAAACTCGCAGCGGAAGAGCCATAGACAATATTGGGATCGTTGGGTTTGAAATTGAGATCTTTGAAGTTGCCGGTTGTTGAGAGTGACCAGTTGGCTCCAGCGTTGGTACTTCTGTATACGCCACCGTTGGCAGCGGCTATGAGAATCAGGTGGTTAGTGGGATGCATCAGGATTTCGCCAATGGTTTTTTCTCCCATTCCTATCGTTGACTGAGCCCAGGTATAACCTCCGTCAGTGCTTTTAAAAACACCTAATCCGGGAGCATCCCCAGCATCCCGGTCACCTGTTCCAATGTAGATGATGTCAGGGTTCGTATAATCCACTACGATGGCAGAAACGCCAAGAGTTGGAAGGGTGTCGGTATGGGTCTCCCAGGTAGTACCCCCATCGCTGGTCATCCACATGCCGCCGGAGGGAGCTGCAATATACCATTTGTTGAGGTCTGTAGGGTGAAATGCGACATTGTTTATTCTTCCCAATCCCTCATAGCCGGCAGGCCCGGGCAGGGGGATCAGGGCAGGACCCAGGGAAGTCCAGGCTCCTCCGATGGAGCGGATATTTTTAATATAATCAGTATAGGCTTTATAGGTGGCATCGGGCGAGGGTATCACTCCGTTGGCAGAGACCCTGTCCTGCATCATGTACTCCCAACGTTTAAAAACCTTCCAGCCGCACCCTTTGGTGATTGGACGATCTTTCCAATACGCGTTGAAAGCTTCTTGCGTGGCAAAGAAATTGGCATCTTGGTCCTGCATCATGGAAATCCAGGAGGGGTCATTGGACTGTGACTTTACTGTTAGTATAATGAAAATCAGCCCTAAAGAAGTGAGGAGTAATTTTTTCATAGGAAGGGAAATGATGGATTGGTTTAGACTGTAAAGGTACGACTTTAAATTAATTACGAATTACGAATTACGAATTACGAATTACGAATTACGAATTACTTCCTTCGTTTTTCCGTGTGGTTACATTGTAGATCCCCCGTACCAGAACCAACGTTGCGATTATTGAAATTCCCAGAACGAAATAGCCAATGTTTTGCTCAGCGCCGGGGATCAGGTGGCCGGCTAGGTAACCGAGGGGAAGCATGGTCCATACCCATAGAAAAGCGCCTAATATGTTAAACAGGCTGAATCTTCTGAAGCCCATATCCGAAGCTCCGGCAAGGATGGGAACAATGGTTCTGACGATCCACACAAACCGGCCGGCGACCAGCGACATTCCTCCATATTTATCGTAAAAGAGGCGCGTTTTCTCCAGGTGTCGCTTTTTAAAAAACCACGAATCTTTTTTAGTGTGCAGTCTTTTCCCAAGAAACTTTCCGGTATAATATCCGGTGAGATTGCCGGCAATTGCTGCTACAGTGACAAGAAACAGAAGGAAAAAAAGGTTGATGTTCAGCAGATCGGTTCCGCACAGTAACCCAGCACTAAACAGCAGGGCATCCCCGGCAAATATAAACCCAAAGAAAACCCCTGTCTCCAGGAAAACGATGACCAATAGCAATGCCAGCCCACCCATTCGGATCAGTCTGTCTGAATGCATGAGCAGATCAAAAAAATCGGTCATCGTTTCCATTACCGCATATAGAACTTCCCTGATGCCGCCAGGCGGTGATCGTTAGCTGCTCCTGCTGTCAGCCGATGGACAAGATGAATGGGGTTTTTCATAATTCTGAGATCTCTTTTTGTTTATGATCAAACTTCTTGACAGCAAAGATGATGATGATCGTAGAAACGATGATTATCACCGGCCACGCCAAATACCAGATGATGGAGACTGTGTACATAATTACGAATTAAGAATTATGAATTACGAATTAAAAACATTTCACTATTTCGCTATTTCACCATTTAATAAGCATGTCCTCCCTCTTCCATCTCCTCTTCTGTAATCTTCTTTCGGTTGAGCGACCACCAGGCATAAATAATATAAGCCAGAACAAACGGGACCATCAGGGAGACGTAGCTCATCGCAGTGAGGGTATAATGACTTGATGAACTGTTCATGATGGTCAGGGAACTCTGCAAGTCAATGGTAGAGGGGTAGTAGGCTGTATTGTTAAATCCCGCCAGGAGAAAGAGTGCAAAGATGGTCAGGACTGTTCCAGGACCTGCAAACCAGATCCCTTGTGAGGAACAGGTATTAAATTTGTGTAGTGGTCTTATGATCCCAAACAGCACCAGCAAGACACCTACGACAAAAAGAATCGCCACTACCGGCATCTCAATGAGGTTATGCCAGTATTTATAAGGTTCCATATAGATTCTTCCTGTCTCCGGCTCCACGGCAAACCCCTTGTTAATCATCAGAGCGAAGACGTATGCCAGGAAGAAGATCAGAAATGGAATAGCGTTGAGCCACAATTGCTTGTGGCTTCTTTTGGCAATTGCATCATTGTCAACTGAGTTGAGGATATAGAGGATGCCAAGCACCCTGGCCAGGAAGAATAGTGTGAGTCCAAGATCGATGTTTCGCCAGTTCAACACAGCTTCAAGGCCATAGGCAGGACCTTGCCAGCGGGATATGATCGGGTTGGCAAGGTTCGTCAGATTCAGCTTGTTGACAACAAATTCTGATCCTGTGAAGAAGGTCGACACAGCTGCACCAATCAGTATTGTCCCTAGCGCTCCATTGATAAAAAGGAAGATCTCAAAAGTACGCTGGCCGAGAAAGTTGTTTGGCTTGGTTCTGAACTCATACGCGATGGCCTGGATTACAAATGCGAAAAGGATTATCATCCATATCCAATACGCTCCTCCGAAGCTGGTGGAGTAGAAAAGGGGGAAGGAGGCAAAGAAAGCTCCTCCAAAGGTGACGAGTGTAGTAAAAGTGAATTCCCACTTCCGCCCAAGGGTGTTGACAATAATCTTTCGTTCCGTTTCAGTCTTACCCAGGGTGTAAATCAGGGTTTGCCCTCCCTGTACAAACATCAGGAAGACCAGAAGGCTGGCTAGCAGGGAGATGATCATCCACCAATAGTGTTGAAGGCTGAGCAATGACATGGCTTCAAACATCACTTTTGCCCTCCATCATTAGGTCCGATTTTGATCTGCCTCACCATGATCATCACTTCTGCAATCAGCAGGGCCGTGAAGAGTGCCGCAAAGATCCAGAAGGTAGTTTTGACCGATGCGGACTCAACCATTGAAACGGCTGCTATGGTTGGAAGGAGGTCCTGGATGACCCATGGTTGCCTTCCTACCTCAGCAACAACCCAACCCGCCTGGCTTGCCAGGTAGCCGAGGGGTATCGTCCAGAGAGCTGCCCAGAGGAGCCATCGTTGCTTTTCTATTGTGCCATGGTTGAGGAAATAGAGAACGACAATGAAAAGAAGGATAAAATAAATTCCCAACATCACCATCAGGTGGAAACTGTAGAAAGTGAGCTGGACGTTGGGGATCACCGATTCGGGCTTGTTGAGGTAGCCGTAACCGAAGTAGGCAAAATTCTCTTCCAGGTTCTTCTTTGAGATGGTTGCCAGGATGGTGTCACCTGCTTTAGATGCTGTTTTATAATCCCTCAGTGCAGAGATAGCGAGTTTTCCTCTTTCAATCTTCTGGGCAACCGAGTAGGTCATCTCTCTCTCCTCGTCGGGGATGTTTTTAAACCAGGGTTTAAACCCCCCATTGATGATGTTGTCAACTCCGGGGACAAAGGCATTCGCATCACGGTATCCCAGGATGGAAAGGAGGCGGGGTACCTCGATTTTCATCAGGAATGGATCTTCGCCATCACCCGGATTCCTGGAAGGGTTCAGAATCCCGAAGGCCACCAGGCCTGCGCCGGCTTTGCCTTCATAAAGGCCCTCCATTGCAGCCAGCTTCATCGGTTGTTTCTGGGCGACGGTATAAGCCGACCCGTCGCCTGTAAAAGTCAGGAACATCGAAGTGATGATCCCGAAAATTGCGGCTACCAGGATACTCCTTTTGGCAGTTAGGACATGTCGTTTGTTAAGGAGGAACCACGCACTGATCCCGATCACGAAGAGTGATGCGATGACATAGCCGTTGGAGACGGTGTGTAGAAATTTATTTACGGCCATCGGGGAAAATAAGATTTCCCAAAAATTTACCATCTCGTTGCGGGCCGTATCCGGATTGAACTCCATGCCAATTGGATTTTGCATCCAGGCATTGGCCACCAGGATCCACAGGGCCGAGAGGTTGGCGCCAATCGCAGTAAGCCAGGAGGATGCAAGGTGGAATCCTTTGCTTACCTTATTCCAGCCGAAGAACATGATGGCAATGAAGGTTGATTCGAGGAAGAAAGCCATGATTCCCTCAATCGCCAGCGGGGCTCCGAAGATATCGCCAACAAACCACGAGTAGTTGGACCAGTTGGTGCCAAACTGGAACTCCAGGATGATCCCGGTTGCAATGCCAATTGCGAAGTTGATCCCGAAGAGAATCATCCAGAATTTGGTGATCTTTTTCCATTCAGGGTTGCCTGTCCTGACGTAAATTGTCTCCATGATGGCTACGATGAAGGACAAGCCCAGGGTAAGCGGCACAAACAGCCAGTGGTAGATTGCTGTAAGCGCAAACTGGGCCCGGGCCCAATCAACCATGCTAAGGTCTATTTGATCTATCATAAGGATGAAAGATTGATGAGGTAACCAAAAATAAGAATATATCTTGAATTATTCGCGGATAATCAACTGTTCCCTCACGTAATCACCCTTCTCAGTATCGGATTGGAATCTGGAATTCAGGAAATTAGGGAAAAAGAAAAGTTTCAGAACAAAAAAGATGACAAAAAACTTGATCAGGATCACAAGCCATAGTTTCCGTCCGACTGTCATAGCCTGGAAGCCGTCGTAGTAGAAGCGCCAGATGCTGTTTAGTAGTTTCATGATTCGAATGCCGGATACCGGATGCCGGAT
>Ga0268277_1000097_pt1 | contig 66459 bp, 76 predicted proteins | sample saktaG_5_FD_190132 | JGI IMG/M metagenome (GOLD analysis project Ga0268277, IMG submission 190132) | Saline water microbial communities from Sakinaw Lake, British Columbia, Canada - sak_2010_1_5_50m | ecosystem: Environmental > Aquatic > Non-marine Saline and Alkaline > Saline ... | reverse complement strand
TATCATTGAGGGCAATGCCACGCGCCCGTGCGGGAATATGAAGGACGGTACCTGCATGATCTTCGGGACGGTGCATGATATGCTTCCAACATTCGAGATGATCGGAACCCGCATGCTACCCGACCGTAACATTACCATGAGGGTGTATAAAGGCGATGTCGCAAACCGGGGAAAGGGAACCCTGCTCGTGAGAGATACGAGTGTTTGAAAGATACCTTATCTGATTTCTGCGATCTCCTTGTCGATCCAGTCCTGAATAACCAGTTTCATCTGCTGCTGCGTGATGCCGCGAACGGAACGCACCCGGATTTCTACTTCAAGAAGGTCGAGGACTGGCGTAACGATCTCAAAATAGTCACGTGTACTGTTCAACCCCCCTGATTTTTTTATCTGGAGAATGATAAGCTCGTTGAGGTGCTCGAACTCACCGGTAGTATCGACGATAGATTCGAGCGTCATTCCTCCGCCCCAGTTGTGATCACCGGCACTGGTTTTTTTGCTGCCTTGCCCGTCCGGTCCGCACCCGTTTTTCCCGTGATCAGGATCTTCCATCGGTTTGCCGATCCTTGAGCTGATATTCGTTTTCCTTCACATGAGGTTATCGTATTTTTTTATGACGGGCACAAAGGAAGCAAAGCATGAGACGAAACGGCAAACCTGATCGAAAAGGTCGGCTGGATAAAAAAATAATCAGAAGATTTTTTTAAATAATACAGTGTTGACTGTGTGTTTTTTTAGTTCATTTTTCCCGTTCTCATTCTCTCGCCATGCTCAACTCTATCACAACGTTCATTCTCCCACTCCCACAACACTCTCATCATGTCCGACGCCCGCGACCTGTTCAGTAAGGCAACCGAACTCGCCGAACAGGGCCAATTGGATGAGGCACTCACCCTATTCCAGGCACTTCTTAAAACTGATTCCAACAACGCCACATTCTAGAATAACATTGGGATCATCCGATTCAGGCAAGGCGAATACCGCGAGTCAGTGAACGCATTCGGTCAGGCAACGGATACCGACCCCGAATTCACAAATGCGTGGTTCAATAAGAGTCTGGCACTTGTGCATCTTGGGAAAGATACCGAGGCAATCCGTGCACTCGATAAAGTCCTCAAGTTGTATCCTCGCGATAAAGAGGCACAGTCCCAACGTGCGTTGATTGTTCGGAAAATGGCACAGGTTAGTGATACCGGGAGAACGGATTCGCATTCGGCGCAGTCTCAATTGCGGGTATAAAGTTGAATAAACGGGGCGCAACCGGGAACGGCGGAGTGCGGGGCGATTCCCTTCTGATTACGCCTCTATGATCTTATCGCCAAATGCCTTGTTCCATGGAACAATCTGTTTCGGCATTGACCCATACTCTTTCTTTGCCCTCGATACGGTTATCGCCTCAAGATAGGGTGCGACAGTACTTTGACCCGGACGTTCGAAATACAAAAAGAACCGTTTGTTCTTTGTCTGGTAGAGATGTTTTGCACCGTCTTTTGAAGTCGCAATTAACGTGGATTTTTCCGTGTCATACCTCAATCCATTAATGATCTGTTCGACCATACCTCACCTTATGTGTCTGAATGATCTTAATAGACAATAAAATTCGCGATCTCGTCATTTGAGATCCAATGAAGTAACGAAATCGCCGTTCTCGGCTGTTCTCGTAAAGGATTGCATACAGCCGTTTCAATTCCCCTGTCGCGGGGGAACCGTTTTGTTTTTTAAAAAGACGCAGCTCTGATAATGCCGGAACGGACAAAAGGGACATGCCATAAAGGTTGTCCATTAGTATTATGCTTCGGAGAAGATCATAGAACAGAGGAAGAGGATGGCTGATAAAAAGTACGAGTCCTTGAAGATTGAGAATATCGTTGCATCCGGTGCCATCGCCGATTCCATTGATCTTGTTGAGTTGTCAGAAAAGGTCAAGAACTGCAAACTCAATAAGAAACGGTTCCCCGGTGCAGTATATCATATCGAGGATCCCAAGATTGCGTGCCTGATCTTTTCGACGGGCAAGATAGTGCTCACCGGCATCCGTAACAATAAGGCGCTTACGGACGGACTTGCGATCGTCATGAAGTCGGTAAAAGAGGCAGGTATTGACACCCTCAAAGAGCCCAAAGTTGCGATCACCAATATGGTCTGTTCATACGATCTCGGTAAATACATCAATCTCAATAAGGTAGTCGTCACGCTCAATGTCGAAAATATCGAGTACGAACCCGAACAGTTCCCCGGGCTTGTATACCGGATCAAAGATCCCAGGATCGTCGTTCTTATCTTCTCTTCAGGAAAGATCATTCTCACGGGTGGCAAGAACCTCAAAGACGTCAAGAAGGGGCTTGACATCTTCGAACAGACGCTCGAAAGCATCCTGTAAAAGAGAAAATATTTTTTTGGCTTTGTTGATGCGGCAAAGATTGCGTGGTATTATGTCGGTAGTGAGTCCTGTGTTGCAAAAGAACCCAGTATCTCACTTGATTAATTTCGTTTGATTCTTCGGGAAAGTCAGGGAGAAACTACAGGACTCCATAATTTTCTTTTGCGCCAGATCCCGTTGATACCGCGTTCTTTGTTTCGTTGCTCTGTACGAAAAGTCGCAGCCTGCAGGCTCCTCTAATCTCATCTCTTTGAGATTCGAAACAGCGAAGACTTTCAGTCTTCGCAAACCACTCCGGGCCCTCCCCGACATAGAACAGCGCCGGTGAAAACGTCGGCCCCGTCCTCTCCTCACCAGCAGGCCCCGTGAACCGAACTCTCGCTGAAGGAAAACAGACCCGGCACGACAACCGTGTCAGTGTCTTCCAGGCTGCCGTCTCGGTCGCCAAAATTTATGAAATGATTCCAAATAAAGGGAAAATGTTAGATCCAACACAGGCCTTTTCCCCATAAGTGAGGGTGCGTCAATATTGACGGATCCCGAACTTCTAAGAAAAACGACAGTTTTTCTGTGTTCAGGCACTACAGTCCGACCTGGCAACCGATCGCCTGCTGGAAAGAACCTAAAAGAGCATTTTTCCGACCTCGATGTTGTCGTCGGTAACCGGGACCGGGAACACCATAACCGGCTCCAATAAGACTTGGTTTTTCCTGAATAAGACTTGGTTTCATCATTTGGAGGGGGCAGGCAGATCCCTCAGTGAGGTGAGTTACCGTCGGTGGCCGTATGTACGCCGGGGAGAGGGAAGATCCTAAGACACTGCAGCTGATCGTAGTTATGTGCATAGTCCTGAGCATAGTTCTGTGCAGGGGGCCAATCCGGTACAGGTCTTTCCTGGATCCTGCCGGACTCCGGAAAACCGGCATGATCAAAACAGGGGTTTTCCTCATTTGAGGTAGTGTGGTCCAGCCCGGGTAACGATCGTCCGCTGGAAAGGACATAAAAGGACATTTTAAGAAACCGTCGGTACGAGACACCAGAATGACCCGTTTTCAGGCGATTAAGACATGGTTTTCCACAAATAAGACCTGTTTTTGCCGTCCACAACAGGTATCCGGTATCCCCTCTGACGGGGATTACCGTCGGTGGATCCCTAAAGGCATGGGAGAGGAATTCCGGTACTCCCCCTAAAGGTCCTGCCATACCGTCAGACTACCCCGGGGAATATACCGGTATATTGACATACCGGTATACTGACTTCCCGGCCAATACCTGCAGACATCTCCTGCCTTCCCGGGAAAAAAAATTCTCCGGAACGAGGAGTCCTGTCCGATCGTACGGTCACCCGCTTCCGGCAGATGCCGGCTGTTTTCCCTCTGCCGGTTCCGGCCGCAAAAAAGCCAGTACCTTCCCGTCACGGTCAAGCTCGACAAGGCCGGCATCTTCGATCCGGAAGAACCGGAAGATCCCGTATGGCGACCAGAACCAGATCTCACGCGAGAGGAATGCCGGTGCGGGGATCTGGCGGTACTTTGTGACCGCTTCGCTGCACTGAGCCTCCATCCCTTCCGGTGTACACCAGAGGTGCCGGGTCCGTTTGACCCACACACTGCAGAGCCGGTCGGCGCCGAGGAACATGTAGTCGCATTCGAACGCCGCCTCGTCCACGAACTGCATGAGCCTGCCCCGCGCTTTCGCGATCGGCAGCGCTTCGTCAAGCGCCTTCTGCGGCGACCGTCCTCTCGTCATACCCGCTCACCTTCCTCATCTCCACAAACCCGCGCCGATGTTGTGGCACCATCCTTCCTCTGCTTCAGTTCCCTCTTAACCGGCCGTGTTCGGATGCTGAGAGAGTAGAAGTGATGATTCGTCTTCCGTACCTCCATCCACTCCACTTCCTCGCCATAATTCCGGACTCCCTGCATCATCACGTGCGGGACAAGGAAAAGCGGGATACCCTCCTCGGTCCTGGTCGGCCGCCGTGGCATCACGACCGCCCCCGCTCTTCAAGTAATGTTATTCTCCGGTCGAGCCACTCGATCTTCTTTGAAAGGAACTCCGTAATCCGGTCCTGCCGTTCAGCGAGAATGAGGATGCTCTCTCCCGGTTTGTCCCGGGTCGTACCGGTCCCTTCCTCAGGTGACGTCCCCGATGGTTTTTGCCACACCTTATTCCGGGGCTTGTTCCCCCAGCCGATGATCTCGGTCTTGCGCTCAGCAAGATAGGGATCCGGCGGCACATGGCTCCTTGCCCATTCCAGTTCTTCGTTCTCCTGTCCGGTCCCGGCCGTACCGGACGCAATCTGATCCGGTTCGGCCACATCATCATATCCTGTTGTTACGATGGTTTCCATGATGTTCAATTCTGAAATTTTTGTTATTCCCCTTCTGATCCCGCGACAAGAGAGCTGCCGCTCGCCATCGCACATTATAAGGTGCCGATCCGGCCAAAGCCACGGCTACACAGCGACTCATGAGCGCCCTGCACAGGTGGACGGCAGGCTATTCCGTACGACCGTTTCAGGAAATCAGCCCGCCGGACCGGCGGTCATCGAGGTATATCAGAAAAGACGGGTGAGATCATACCGGCCCGGGCGCCCAAAGAAAATTTCCCGGAACCGGTGATACAGGAATACGATGCCTGGAACGGGACCGCCATCGGCCCCATTAATCCGCGCAAGAACAGCATAAAAATATAGCAGAACCGGGCGATGCGGACAGATAACTTTTGTGCATACCCGATCTTCCGGATCCTTCTCGCTGTTCTCTTGCAGAAATCTTCGGTCATGTGTGGTAAATAAAACAAAGATATTGGGGGCTATATACTCTGTGGTCGATTCAAAAAATTTCGCACTAATCCGGCAAATCCGGCTGCCATTCAGCGGACATTTGTCTGCCGGATTTGAGGGTTGATATGGGGGCGCGGGAACGCTCGTGAAAAAACCGGTTTTACGGGGAGATTTTTTGGATAACCTTTCCTCGCGCCGCACGCGATGGGAAGGTTATGAGAAGATTGTAAAAGCAATCTTCGAGCCGCGAGAATATGATATCAGCAATCTTCGAGCCGCGAGAATATGATATCAGCAATCTTCGAGCCGCGAGAATATGATATCAGCAATCTTCGAGCCGCGAGAATATGATATCAGCAATCTTCGAGCCGTGAGAAGAATTAAAATGTATTCTTCGAGCGCGAGAAGAATGCGAAAGCATTCTTTGAGTGAGAGAAGATTTCCCAGAAATCTTCGAGTAAAAGAAAAAGGGTGCCGCACCGCGTCACATACATCACCCGTTATCGTGAAATTGATGGGTATTTGATAAATCTGAATCAGGGAATTTGTTTAATAATAATTTTCCTTAAAAAAGTAATATCATTCTGTTATTCTCTATTTCCCCGATGTCTCTTTTGGCTTGGGCAGGAAGGGGATAATCGCCGAAGCGATCTTCGCGATATCCATGGACTGGAGTATGACCTTTCCGGGCCCGGTCAGCGTTGTCACAAAGAGCCCTTCGCCGCCGAATACAATTGACGTGATCCCGCCGACAAGCGCGATATCATAGCTGACCGTGCTGTCAAACCCGACCACAAGCCCGGTCTGGACTTTGACCAACTCACCTTCCTTTAAGTCCAGTTCAATGATATCACCGCAGCAATGGAGAAAGGCGGTACCGGTGCCCGTCATCATCTGGAGGATGAACCCCTCTCCGCCAAAGAGCCCGCTCCGGATTTTTTTAATGAGCGCGATATCGAGCACGACCCCTTCGTCGCAGGCTAAAAACGAGTCGCGCTGGGCAATGAATTCTTTGCCGTTTCCCAGCGTTACCGGAAAAATTTTCCCCGGTACATTGCCGGCAAATGAGACAAACCCGCCCGTCCCGGCAGGAGAGAATTTTGTCAGAAACAGGCTTTCACCGCTCAGAACCCGTTTGAGCCCTGATAGTATTCCCCCTTTGAGCTGGGACTCCATCTGCATGTTCCCGCTCATGTTCACCATTGCGCCCGCTTCGGCAAAGAGCCCTTCATCTGCTGAAAGCCCGATCTTTACCATCTGGAGGTTGTCACCGACAATTTCGTACTTCATCGCAGTCCCAATCAATCGTGCACCATACAACTACAAATGCATTGTGTGATGGCAGGAGATTTGGGTGCAAAGAGCCGGACACGGTTACTATAGCAAACAGAGGTGGGATTATATGAAGGGATACTCGTGGAATTTTATTTTGAGGAAATTTTTCCTGATGCTTTGTGCTGCAAGCATCCCTGTTGAAAACGCAGACTGTAGATTATACCCCCCGGTGTCGCCATCGATATCAAGTACCTCTCCGGCAAAGTACAGGTTTTTTACTATCCGCGACTCCATCGTTTTTGGGTTCACTTCATTGCGTGCTATGCCCCCCCTCGTCACCATCGCAACAGAAAAGTCCCCAACTGCGTCCACGGTAAGGGGGTATCCGGTGAGGCTGTTCACCAGTACTGAACGGTGCTGACGGGAGAGATGGGCGCAGGTGGTGTCCTGAGGGATGCTGGCAAGTTCAAGGATCTTTTTGATCAGGCGTTCCTGTATATGATAACCTGATACCACTGATATTACCCGCCGTGTCCCCGGTGCAGCTGACTGTTCAAGAAAGAGACGTCTGAACCCTTCATGGCATTCCCTGTCTGTAAATGAAAGGCGTACAACATCACCGGACCTGATATTTCGTGAACAATCGAGGATTCCTGGCCCGGATAACCCGGTATGCGTAAACAGGACATCGCCGGTGTAGTGGAATAATTTTTTTCCTTTTCTCCACACCGAAAAATGCATATGGGGAAACGACATTCCCGACAGGTTTGAAAACGGGAATTCCTGTATGAGTAATGGTGCAAGGGCAGGGGCGATTTCTGTCACCGTATGCCCCATGCTGGCAGCGAACTGGTATCCGTCGCCGGTCGATCCGGTAGCGGGATAAGACACCCCACCCATTGCGATCACAAGACAGGAGGCATGGTACCTGTTCCGCGATGTCGTTATCCTAAAACCCTCTTGTTCTTTAGTGAGTCCTGTTACCGGTTCCCCATAGCTCAGGGCAACCCCCTGCTTTTCGCATTCTGAGATGAGAATGGAAAGCACATCTGAAGATTTCCGGGTTGCAGGAAACACCTTGCCGTCTTCGCGTATCTCCATGTCAAGCCCACGTTCATGAAAGAATTGTACGAGGTCGTGGTTGGTAAAGGAAAGGAGGGCGGGTTTTAAAAATGTCCCTGCATTCCCATAATGGGAAAGAAATTTTTTTATCCCGCCCTCATGAGTGATATTGCATTGCCCGGAACCGGAGAGGAGGAGCTTTCTTGCAGGTCTCTCCATCTTTTCCAGAACGAGAATACGACGCCCCTGTCCTGCCGCATGGATTGCACAAAAAAGGCCGGCCGGCCCTGCACCGGTCACTGCAACATCGACCTGCTCCATTTTTGGAATGCTCCATTATGTACTTTGCTGCATCGGTCATGAACTATCGCCATCGTGTTGATAATGCGGGATTTAAGTCGTACACGTATCGTAATAACGTCCGGTTTTCCGGAACGCTTTTTCACGTTGGATTGGGATACGCCCTTTTCTCCCCCCTGAATACGTACGCAATCACGAGTTCGGTCAAAAAAGAGTATCTTGGCATCGCGTCGGGCATGGTCGCAACCATGAGATCAGTTGGACAGGTTCTTTCCATGGCGATCGCCATGCTCTGCTTTTCGGTATATTCAGGCACAGAAACTATCTCCTCTCTTTACCTTACCGGGTTCATGACAGCGGTCAGAATTTCGTTTTTTATCTTTACCTTGCTCTGTGCACTAGGTATCTTTGCATCGTATGTCCGTGGAACCATCCGTTAACCGATCCTTTTCCACAACGCTTATCACTGAGCATTCAGAACAAAGGAGCATATGCAGAGGCATGGTTGCGGGTTTGAAGAGCAGATCTATTGCAGGCGCTGCAAAATCCCCCTGGAATATGATGCGTTCCGGGGGTTCTACTGCTCGCGGTGCCGCCGCCCCGTCACCATGATCTGCCCATGGTGCGGGGAACGCTGGTAAAAATAAAAAAATTTTCTTAAAAATAAAAAAAAATCAGACTTTTTTACGGACCCACATCGCGTACTGCCGGCGCAGGTCTTCCATCTCTTCGGGAGTCAAATCTTTGCGTTTCATGGTGTGCAGGTATTGCTCGAGCTGACGCACGATATGTTCTGCTTCGATATAATCCTCGACTTCGAGATACGCAGGCACACGGCTGACTTCGTATGCCTGCCCGCAGACAGGGCAGAGTTTCCAGCGCTGGAACCGGTCCACGTATGTGAACGTCCGGCATCCGGGGCACCGGAGGATGACAAACATGGTCAAGTGGTAATCAGTAACCTCATTATAAAAATATTTCGTTAAAAACAGTGGAACCGATAGGGAATATTTATGGATCAATTTCAGATTTTCATCGATTCGCACCACGGGAATGGAACGAAACACCTTTATTCTGTGTTCATCTGAATATGATGGTGCTATGGAAGAAATGACTGTGATCGGGGTCCGCGGGCTGCCGATCATTCACACGGGTGATGACATCCCTGCGCTCATCTGTACCAGGCAGGCAATACAGGACGGGGATATCCTTTGTATCGCTTCAACCATTTATTCAAAATCAAAAGGTTATACCCGACCCCTGTCCGATATCATGCCATCGGAGCGGGCAGAACGTCTCGCAAAACTCAATGGAGAGGACCCCCGCTTTGTTCAGGCAGTCCTTGATGCATCTGCAGATATCATCATGGAGCACCCGTTCATCTTATCGGAACTTAATTTCGGGCATATTGGTGTCCGTGCGGGAGTCGACCAGAGCAATATCGAAGAGGGGATGGTTATTTTCCTTCCGGCGGATCCGATGAAAGCTGCTGATGAAGTCCATTCAGAGATTAGAAAGATATCCGGTAAAGACATTGGTGTAATTATAACGGATACGTGCGGGAGGTCGTTTCGGCGCGGTCAGACCGGGAACGCCATCGGGTGGAGCGGGATGCATGCCATTCGCGACTTCCGCGGGGACGTTGACCTGTTCGGTCATGTGCTTAAGATAACGGAAGAAGCAGTCGTGGATGAGATCGCAGGGTTTGCAAATTTTGTCATGGGTGAGAGCAACAACGGCGTGCCGGCAGTCATCTTCCGCAACTGCCCTCAGTGGACCGGCCATGACAACCTTTACTTTACAAAAGATGAGGACATCACGCGAAAGCTCTTAAAAAAAGAGATGTGTCAGTAGATGATGTTGAGGATTAAAATGAACACGCCGATAGCAGCAGATGCCGCCATGACGACAACCGGACTGATGTGCACCGCACGGCGGTCCTCGCTGTCATAATAATTCACGAGTCCCGCAGAGGACATCAGCCTTCCGCCTTGTTTCTTTGCCATGCATACCTATTTCATTTTTCGATATATAAAAGAGTGTCAGGACTATAAGCATGGAGCACCAACTGGTCATTTCCGGTAAAGCAATCGTCGGGGAGGAATTAGTGCTTCAGCCGGTTGATATTGTGATTGAGCGGGGCATCATCACCGCAATCGAAGAGAACAATAAAGCTTCTGATGTCTGGATCAGCCCCGCGTTCTTCAATGCCCACACTCATTTGGGGGACACGGTGGCTATGGACTGCGCATCATCCGGTGACCTTGTTGAACTTGTCACGCCTCCTTCCGGCCTGAAACACCGGCTGCTTTCTCGAGCCTCCCGGGAAGAGATCGTCCGTGCAATGCGTTCCAGTATTGCCGGGATGGTGAGGCGCGGGACAGCAGGATGTGCGGATTTTCGTGAAGGCGGACCCAAAGGAGTTACAGCGCTGCGGGAGGCATCAGAAGGACAGAATTTCCGGTGCATAATCTTTGGCAGGGAAGGTGGCGAGCATATGTCAGAGGGAATGGGCATCAGCAGCGCCCGTGATATTCCGAATATCGAATACGACGTTGCACAGGCTCGTCGGGAGAACAAAATGATCGCGTTCCATGCTGGTGAGAAGGATTCGGGTGATGTGGATGCAGCCCTCTCCTTCGATCCCGACCTTATCATCCATGGCACCCATGCAACTCGTCGCCAGCTACTGGATTGTGCCGAACGGGAGATACCGATCGCAGTTTGCCCGCGATCGAACTGGACACTGGGCGTCACCGCCTCCCCCAGTCATCCGCCGGTTTCTTTGATGCTTGATCTCGGATGCCGGGTATTTTTGGGAACCGATAATGCGATGTTTATCCAGCCTGATATGCTCGCAGAGATGGCGTTTGTCCACACCGTATACCGGATTGAACCTGCCCGGGTGATGCGGATGGCTGTCGACGGCTCATCACTATGTGGGGATCCGTTTTTCATCTCTGTTGGCGCGCGGGCAAACCTTTTCTCCCTTGATCCCCGGTACTCAAACCTGCGCTTCTCAAAAAATCCGGTTGAAAGCATCGTAAAACGGGTTGATTCCGGTAACATTGGCACAAATGTTTTTAATTCATAAATCCAATTAAAAAGCCATGTTTGTTCTGGGTGATGCCTGTGTTCTCTGATATCCTTGTTGCAATTGATGGCTCAAAAGCAAGCGAACAGGCATTAGCCTGCGCGGTCGTGGAGGCCGGTCTTCATGGCGCAAAACTCCATGTCGTGTACGTGGTGGAGACGGGACTTTTTTCCTCCCTGCCTGCGGACAACACCGTTGAGATCATGTTCAGTGCTCTGGAAAAAGAGGGAGAAGAGGTTTTAGAAAAAGCCAAAACTTTTGCCCATGACAAAGGTGTAGTGGTCACCACGCACATGAAGCATGGTCATGCGGGTAACGAGATTATCACCCTTGCAGAAGAACAGAAGGCAAACCTTATTGTGGTCGGTTCACACGGCAAAAGCAAAGCGGACCGGCTCTTACTGGGCAGCGTCAGCAACTATGTCGTCACCAACGGCATAATCACGACCCTGGTGGTGAGATCATAACAGAAATTTTGGTCAAGGACTATATGACATCCGACGTCGTATACGTCGAGATCCCGGGCAACCGTGACGATGTCTTAAAGATTTTGAAGAGGACGGGAATATCCGGTGTCCCGGTAATAAAAGGCAAGAAACTTATCGGCATCATCACCCGCAAGGACCTGTTACAAAAGCCTGAGGAGACCCAGCTTGGGTTGCTGATGACGACAAAACCGGTCACCATATCCCCGGATGCAGAAATCCGTGAGGCTGCCCGTCTTCTGGTCACCCGCAGGATCCGACGGCTCCCGGTGGTGGAAAGCGGTAAACTTGTCGGTCTGCTCTCCGTAGCTGACATTATCCATGCAATCGCCCAGATGAAGATCAAGGAAGAGATAAAGCACGCATTTATGAGCCAGACCTTTGCCCTCTGGGAAGAAACACCGCTCCCGGTTGTCGGCCGCGTTATGGAGATTTCCGGAGTGGATGCTATCCCAATCCTTGATGCAGAGAGCAGGTTGCAGGGAATAATATCTGAGCGGGACCTCATCAGGAGCTCAAGTATCGAGGACTCCGTTGGTGTGAGCGACTTTTCCAATGGCACCGATGATGACGAATGGACATGGGAAAGCATCCGGGATATGCATACGTTGAGCTACAGCATCTCAAAAGTGCAGTTACCTGACCGCCCGGTAAAGACAGCAATGGTGAAAAACGTTGTTGCAGTCCCGCAGAATGCAGAAGTGAGTGAATGTGCGTTAAAGATGCGGAGGGCACGGGTCGACCAGCTGCCGGTGATTAATGGCGACAAGCGCCTGGTTGCGATGCTGTATGACCGCGAACTCCTGCGGGTTCTCTGCAGACCTGCAGAATAACAACCTTTAAATTTCTGGATATCCTCCTAATGATAAAGCGCTTTTAGATTATTTTTTAGCGTTTTAAAAAACTTTTTGGGGTGCTAATGTGCCTGAACAGTACCAGGAGTCTATGAAGGGGACAACCACCATCGGGCTGGTTTTTTCCGATGGGGTGATCCTTGCCACCGAGAAACGGGCGACCATGGGATACATGATTGCAAGCAAAAAAGCAAAGAAGGTCTATCAGGTGGCCGACCGCATCGGCATGACAACCGCGGGTGGTGTGGGCGATGCACAGCAGCTTGCCCGGATCCTCACCGTCGAATGCAGCCTGTACCAGATCCGGAGATCACGCTCGATTACCGTTGGAGCGGCTTCAACGCTGCTGTCCAACTATCTCAACCAGAACCGGGTCTTCCCGTATTATGTCCAGCTCCTTGTAGGAGGCGTGGATGAACACGGCCCAAGTGTTTATTCTGTTGATGCAATGGGTGGTGCCACAAAAGAAGAAGAGATCGTTTCGACCGGCTCCGGCTCACCTATGGCATATGGTGTGCTGGAAGACCGTTTTAAACCCGGCATGACGGAAGACGAGGCCATCGATCTTTCAATCAGGGGATTGAAAGCTGCGATGAAACGCGATGCCGGTTCGGGTGAAGGAGTTCATGTGGTTGTGATAAACAAAGACCACTACAAGGAACTGGACGAGGCAACCCTTAAAAAATACCTCGCAAAAACCCCTGCATAACTTTTTTTAGGACGTTAATTCTATGCTGATTGAAGAACGGTTAAAGGAACTAAAAGAGAAGATCAACGAGAAAGTCCCCCATGGGATCACGGTTTCACAGGTGGAGTTTGAAGGTCCGGAGCTCGTCATCTACACGGATGATCCCAAACGGTTTGCTGATGAAGCAGACTTAATAAAAATCCTTGCCCGGGACCTGCGTAAACGCATTGTCGTGCGTCCCACAATCCTCGAAGACCCTGAAAAGGCCGCGTCTGAGGTACGGGCAGTGGTACCGGAGACAGCCGGCATCACGGACATTTTTTTTGATCCCGATACCGGGGAAGTGCTTATCGAAGCGGAGAAACCCGGCCTCGTCATCGGCAAGAACGGTGCGACACTCCGGGAGATCACAAAACACATCGGGTGGACTCCCAAGGTTGTCAGGACACCCCCCATTGAGAGCTCGACGGTCAAACAGATCCGGCAATACCTCAGGTCCGTTAATGAAGACCGTAAACTCTTCCTAAGGACTATCGGGAGGAGGATCCACCGGGACATTGCGGTAAAAGACGAGACCGGAAAGGAAACCCAGAAGAAAAACCAGTGGGCGCGGGTCACCATGCTCGGCTGCTGCCGGGAAGTTGGGAGGGCAGCATTCCTGTTAAGTACTCCTGCAAGCCGCGTGCTGATCGACTGCGGTGAAAAGCCGGACAACTCAAACGGCACCCCCTACCTGTATGTCCCTGAAATCCACCCCCTCTCCTCCCTCGATGCAGTTGTGCTCACCCATGCCCACCTTGACCACTGTGCACTCATCCCCCTTCTCTATAAATACGGGTACGAAGGCCCGGTATACTCAACACCCCCCACCCGCGATCTCTCGGTAATGCTCCAGCTTGATTATCTTGATGTGATCAACAAGGAAGACCGGAAAATTCCTTATAGCTCAAATGAGGTCAAGGAATACATCAAACACTCCATCACGCTCAATTATGGGAGTGTCACTGATATTGCCCCTGACATGAAGCTCACGTTCCACAACGCGGGGCATATTCTTGGGTCCGCTATTGCCCATTTCCATGTTGGCGATGGAATGTATAACATCGCATTCACCGGCGATTTCAACTACAGTAAAAGCCGCCTCTTCAACCCCGCCATCAGCCAGTTCCCCCGGCTCGAAGCCCTGTTTATGGAAAGCACCTACGGGGGCTCCAATGACTTCCAGCCTGCAAGGTCAGATGCGGAGATCCAACTCTACGAGACCATCAATGTCGTCCTTTCACGCGGCGGAAAAGTTATTATCCCGGCATTTGCAGTCGGGCGTTCGCAGGAAGTCATGCTTGCTCTTGAAGAAGGTATGCGCCTTGAAAAGATACCGAAAGTGAAGATTTACCTTGATGGCATGATCCGGGAAGCAACTGCGATCCATACAACCTATCCTGAATACTTAAACAACGACCTGCGCAACCAGATATTCCGCGAAGGAATGAACCCGTTCCTTGCTGAATGCTTCCAGCAGGTCGACTCATCAGAACTAAGAGAGAAAGTGATGAATGGCGACCCGTGCGTTATCATCACCACGAGCGGGATGCTGAATGGGGGACCGGTGATGGAATACCTGACCAACCTCGCCCAGGACGCAAAGAATGCGCTTGTCTTTGTAGGCTACCAGGCAGACGGGACGCAAGGGAGGCGGATCCAGAAAGGGTGGCGGGAAGTCCCGCTCGGCAGGAAAGGGACGATCACGATCAACCTTGAAGTCACAACCATCGACGGTTTCTCAGGTCACTCTGATCGGAGGCAGCTGATGAACTATGTCGGGCAGGTCCAGCCTAAACCGGAGAAGATCTTCTGCATCCACGGGGATGAAAACAATACCATTGACCTTGCGAGTTCAATTTACAAGCGGTACCATATCGAGACGCATTCCCCGATGAATCTTGAAACATACCGCATGGTCTGAGATGAGATCCCGCATCCCTCTCTGTTTTTGCGCATTTACCGTCATGGCACTCTCCAATGCGATTGTGCCGGTTTTACCTTTAATCGGGGATGGAGCGGCAATGCAGGGTGCGATATATGCCGCGTATTTTATCGGTGCTTTTATCGCTACCCTCCCGGCCGGACTTATTGCCGATCATGTGGATCCGGTGCACCTTATCCGTTCCGGGATTGGATTGTCCGCAATCTCCGGGCTTCTCCTTTTGATCGTGACAGGGCTCTTCTGGATACTGCTGTTCAGGTTTATCGAGGGATTAGCAGCCGGGATATTTATCGCATCTGCGCTCGCATGGATAAATGAACAGACAGATCATGTATCCCTCTCCGGATACTTCATGGGAACATTGAATGCCGGACTGGTCTGCGGGCTTGTCGTGACCGGATTTCTGGCATCATACTTTGATTTCGGGAAAGCAGGAATTGCCGTATTCTCCGGGATGGCGTTGGTGGGAAGTATCCTTGTCTTTATGATACGCACCGGTGAAGTGATACCGCGTGACCGGAACGTGCGTCTGGCAGAGCCGGTATATCTAAGAATTCTGCAGCTGACCATGGAATACCGGTGGCTTTGGGTGTCAGCCGTTCTCATTACAGGAGCAACCGGCGTTATCACTTCCCTCTATCCGGGTTTTTCCGGGGAGACCCCACAGGTGACGGCAATGTATATCTCCGTCATGAATATCGGTACAATCGTATCGGTGATCCTTACCTCCCGGTTTGTTCTCTCTGCGGTTCCTGCCATCAGGACAGGTGCTATTATCATTGCGGTATCGGTCTTTTCCTGTTACTTCACACCATGGGGTTTTATCTTTGTGGGCGCGGCAGCGGGTGTTGTGATGATTGCCCAGATGGCGTATTTGTCTGAATCTGAGACCCGGCAGGGAACGCTCATGGGTATATATACAACAACAAGTTATGCCGGCATGTCATTACTTCCGTTTATCGCAGGTCTGGTAGCAGAGAACAGTTCCTATTTTATGGCGTTCTTATTCACTGTTTTTGCAGTGCTCACCGTTCCTTTCACCATTGGCAGGTGCACCTGCAGGAAAAGAACGCGTGCAATCAGCCCTTCGACGGGAAAGCAATAGATTCATCTCTGATTACGGTAAAATTCGTGCATGCACACGCGGTTCGCCCAAAAAATTCTCATCATTACTCTTGTAGTTACCCTCCTTGTTCCAGCCGTAATGGCGGAGGACGCACTCGATTGGTATATGCGGGGGGAGAATGCAGCAATGATCGGAAATTATGCAGATGCGATCGAGTATTATGACAATGCGATTGCATTGAACCAGGCATATGCTCAGGCATTTTCAGGGAAGGCTTACTCGCTCAACCAGTTAGGGAATTATACCGGGGCACTCGATTTTTCACAAAAGGCTCTTGCCATCCGGCAGGATAACCGTGCATTGAATGCAAGAGCATACGCGCTCTACAGACTTCAGCGGTACGATGAAGCGGTTACTGCCTATGACACACTTTTTAAAGTGCAGACAAACCTCCCCGAACCATACTGCAATCAGGGCGTCGCTTACGAGCAGATGAACAAGTCCGAGAAAGCAATTGTCGCGTTTGATACCTGTGCACGACTGGACCCGTCAAATAAATTCCCCTGGTATAGAAAAGGCCGGGCATTGTTGTCATTAGGAAAACCGCAGGAGGCACTTGATGCGTTCAACCGCTGTACCCAGATAACAATTTCCGATGCAGAGGTCTGGAATTACAAAGGGGTTGCTTTCCTTGAGCTGGGAAAATATCAGGACGCCCTTGATTGTTTCAAGTCCGCACTGAGTATTGACCCCACATACGAGGAAGCCAGGAAGAACCAGGATCTCGCGATGAACCGGGCACAGGTGTACACGATTAAGGGCTCTCCGCTCCCCACAACAAAACCCATTCCCGTGATAACGAGTCCTGAACCTGTTCAGGTTGAAACAGAGATTACCGTTCAGGCTACCGCACCTGCAACCACGGTGAATACACCGGCAATTCCTGAACAAACGGATACTACAATTCCCGCAAAGACGACATACTCCCCGTTTCCGGCATGGGTAACACTAGCAGGTATTATCATTGCCGCTGTGGTTCTTGGGATACAAAGACGATAATTAAAATTTTTTTGACGTATTCAATATACGAAATGCTGTTCCTAAAAATGTAAAGAAAAAGTGATGGCTGATATTGTGTAAATTTTCACAGTTGAATGTCAACATCCTGTCCGTCTATCGCAACCGGGGGGTGCCACAGCGGCGGGGGCGGAGTCTGAGTGGTTCATCAGAACCACGAGGATGAGAAGAACTCATCAGAGTTCTTCGAGAGCAAGTGCCAAAGCCCCCAAGAGCGACTAAGATTACGGATTCAATCAGAGATTCAGAAAAATTTTGCTGCAAAGTTGGCACTTTACCCTATTTCTTAATGGTTGGAAAATTAGGTCTTAAAAAAATGAGCTTTGAAAATGATGGAGTGGCTAAAAAAGACTCCTCAAAACTTTTTTCCGGATTATCTCCTATGATACCTATACTGGATTCTTATCTTCGATAATCACCTGTTTTGTGGCCGTGCATAATCCTGCATAATCTTTTGATAAACCAATGATGCCATTTTTAAAGAGTCTATGGTGACGTGTTCGTTTGTTGCATGCAAAAACTGCATCTCGCCCGGCCCATATTCGACCACCTGGAATCCGGCTTCCCTGAGATGGCGGGCGTCACTTGCCGCCCACTGAATGATAGGAAATACCTCGCCGCCATAGATCTCGTTTACGGAATCACAGGTGACCGAAACAAGCCTGCTCTGTGAAGGGGTGATCGATGGCTCGTGCGTTGTCTGTGTGGTAATTGTCCCGTGGGGGGCATGGCGTCGGATATCTTCGAGAAGATCGGGAATCGAACAACCCCATGGCACCCGTATTTCAAGGTCGAGATCACAGCGCTGGGATACGATATTGGATTTTTCACCCCCCTTGATGACTCCAGGATTGAACATCAGTTTTGTCAGAACATCGGTTGCCTGATCAAGACCGAATTCTTCGCTCAGCACACGGGAGGAACGCGTGATGATTTCCTGCACATCATCACCTAATGGGTAATGCTGACCGTTGAGTATTTTCACATAATCGAGGAGAGCACAGGCTTCCATGATGGCACTGACTCCAATAGCGGGATAAAGAGAGCCGTGAGCCGGGGTCCCAAAAAACTGTAATTCCAGCCTGATGAGGCCCTTCTGGCCGATGTTGGGGTGCCGGGCGGGTGTCGGTTCGGCAATCAGGCAGTCACAGGGAAGAATCATATGATGAGCGAGAAGATAGCGGATACCTGAGATGCCCCCCGTCTCCTCATCACAGACAAAGGCGAGCTGCACCGGCAGATCATGTCCGGACTCTTTGAGATCGTGGCAGGCAGCAAGAAGGGATGCACATCCGCCTTTCATGTCCGTTGTACCCCTGCCCCACACCGAACCTCCCAGGACAGCGCCGGAAAAGGGAGGGATGCTCCAGCCATCATCGAGTGCAGGTACGACATCCACATGACCGCAGAACAACAGGTTGTTCGTTTTCTTTTCGGTAACGAGGTTGCACTTGCCGTCTCCCAGATCTGTTACGACAGAGGGAATGCCCCATGATTCAAGCAGGGACCGGATATATTCAATGACATCCCGCGTTGTTCCCGGGGGGTTCTCGCTGCGGATTTTTACAAGATCACTGCAAATGCGGGCAACATCCATGAAAAAAATACACTCCTAGGGGGAAAGGGTCTGGCTACAAAAAGCATCAAACAGGATCCCAAGTGAGGCATCTGAATAGAGGCTTTTTAAAAACTCAGGCTCGAAAAATTCATCGATCATGATAATAAACATGTCAGCCGGAATTTCACTCCTGCTGTCAGGATCCATTACAATACGGAAACTGCGGTAACCTGCCGGGTCCTCATCATCGTAGATCATCTGCCAGAGTGATGGGAGGCGGGAGAATTTTTCTTTATGCTCGCATTTGAGCCAGTTGACAAATGCCGGAAATTTTGCACGGTCCCCTTTCTTCTCTTCATCAATGCGCCACCGAAGATACTCCCCACCCATAATGATCTTTGGAGACTGGTAGTTATAGGAGTAGATGCTGGCGGTATAATCGATATGTGCGAGAGAATCAACAAAGTAAAAATTGAGAACCTTGTGAAACAACCCGGTATCGTGGAGGATCAATGTTTTTTCGTAAAGACGGGAAAGGACGGTGATGTACTCGTTGTCAGCGTGCATGCCTCTTAATAGGGCAAAGCATTGTAAAAACGTTACCGTAATGGTATTTGTCGGCCAGGTATTTTCCTAGCGATAGAACGGTTCCCGTAAATTGACAGCTTCGCGGAAGAGCGCTTCCAGTTCCCTGCCTTTTTTGCCCCTGATATCGACATGGTTGTCCATGCGCAACAGGCAGGGTTTGAGTTTGCCATCAGAGGTAACCCGGAGCCGGTTGCAGAATGCACAGAACTCGGTATTGTGACGTGGGCGGACGACCTCGACTTCAGCACCGTCAAGGCAGTACTTTTTCCGGTGATGCATCCTTCTGGTGATGATCAGTCTGGACCTGGATGCAAGTGAATCCTCCAGTCCGTTCAAATCGCCGTGATAGGTGCATTCATTAAAATGCATCAGTTCGATCAGCTGGAGAATAAGGTTCCTGTTGCCGCGGACGAATCCAAGAAAATCATCAATCTCATGCTCGTTGATCCCTTTCAGTATTACCATATTCAGTTTGACCGGGGTAAGCCCGGCATCAAGCGCTGCAGCAATCCCATCAAGGACATCTGATAACCTGTCGGTGCCGGTAATCTTTTTATAGGTCACCGGATCCAGACTGTCGAGGCTCACGTTCACCCTTGAAAGACCGGCACATTTGAGATCATCGGCAATAGTGGCAAGGAGTGTCCCATTGGTCGTCATCGATGATTCCATCCCTTCAGGTACGGAGCGGATAATGTCTACAAGATCCGGCCGAAGTGTGGGTTCGCCTCCGGTGAACTTGACACTCCGGATCCCAAACCCTGCAGCAACACGGAGGATCTCGGCAATATCCGAAGCAGGGAGCTGTTCCTGTGGCGCTATTTCCCCCTCGGCATGGCAATATATGCAGGAGAGATTACACCTTGGGGTAAGACTGATGCGAAGGTTAGTGACCGGTCGGTTGTAGGAGTCTTTTAAAACCACGAAATCAGCCTGTAAAATTTTTTGCTACGATGTAAAGTTCCGTGCTGCCCCTGCGGGTAGCCTGGGTCATGCAGGTTTTTACCGAGTAAAAATGTTCTTTTGTCTCGTTTAAAAGGTCAGAGAAATCCGTACCCTGAAATGATTTTACAACAAAGTTCCCGCCAATTTTTAACGTGTTGCATGCGAACTGTAACGCCTCCTCCCCGAGCGCTATCGCACGCGCCTGATCGTAACTTTTATGCCCGGAGAGTTTTGGTGCAGCATCGCAGACAACGATATTCACAATACCAAGAAGAGATTTCACATGGGCCTGCACTGCGGCGTCTGTAAGATCTCCCTCAATCGTCTCAACATTATCGAGAGGAGGTATCGGTACAAGGTCGATGCCCAGTATCCTGCCATCTGTGAGGGATCGTTCGACCTGTAACCAGCTTCCCGGAGCTGCGCCAAGGTCAACAATGTTGTCAGTTCTCCGTATTACATTGAAGCGTCGCTGGATCTCCATCAGTTTGTATGCGGCACGCGACCGGTACCCCTCACTTTTTGCTTTCTGATATACCTTATCATGTCCCCAATGTGAGCCCATTGATATAACCTCGTAAATTGATAGAGGAGTCAAACCCAAAACGCTATAATTAAAGTATGACGATATACTGTATAAGACAGTTTGTCAAGGGGTAAGCGATGTTAAAAGCAACGATTGACGCAGACGTATTCAGGGAAGCAATCGATGTGATCTCGGCACTCGTACCAGAATGCCGGTTGCATACGACTGACAGCGGTATCTCGACAAGGGCGGTTGATACTGCAAACGTGGCAATGATCTCGCTCGAGTTAAAAAAAGAGGCATTTGACTCCTTCAAGGCAAGCAAGAGCCAGATCGGGATTGACATCTCAAAGATGAAGAATATCTTCAACATGATGGGGAAAGGAGATCTCATCAGCCTTGAACTTCCCGAAAACGCCCAGAAAATGCAGGTGAGCGTCCATGGGTATCACTACTCCATCACGCTCCTTGACACCAATACCATCAGGAAAGATCCCAATCCCCCGACTATCAACCTGCCGGGGAAACTCACGATCTCTGGTGATGACCTGAACAATGCGATCAAGGCAGCGGCAGTAATTTCTGACAAAATTGCGATCGGGATCAACCCCAAGGATGAGACCTTCTATATGATTGCCGACGGCGATACCGACAATATCCGGCGGGAGTTTTCAAAGGACGAACTGAAATCACTCACCCCGAACGAAGCGCGCTCGCTCTTCTCGCTTGATTATTTGAAAGATATGGGAAAAGTGATGAGCAGGGCGCCGGAAGTGGAGATCTTTATAGGCATCGATCACCCGGTGCGCTTCTCGTTTGACATCGCAAACGGGAACGGGCATGTTGAATACCTGCTTGCCCCGCGAATTGAGGCTGACTGATGGGATACAATCCCTCTGTAAGGGAACTCTCCTATTTTCCATTTTTAAAAAAATCACAGGATTATACAAGGATAAAATACTCCTCCCTTGACGCGCTTCTTGCAGGGAAACATGGTGATAAGCTGGTTCAGTCAGCAGTAGATCGTATCAGGGATGCACTGTCGCAAAAACGAAATTTTGGTGAGGGTGCCCCGGACAGTCCTGAAGAGTTGATTGCGTCGTACGCACTTGCGCGGATCATTGTATCCTGTATCGGTGACCGCCAGTTGATCGACCGGCTGACCCGGTATGAAGCGGAGCGGGCGTATCATTATCTCAGAAATGAAGGGACAGATGAAAATTCATGGAACCTGAATTTTTTCCGGACTGAATCCGGCTATTCGCGTCTTTTTCTGTATATTGCAGAAGAACTGGGCATTCCCATCAGCCGGGGCTGGTTGCCGCTTGTCGATTATGTTGAACTGGTGTCACCCATCCGTGAAGACAGGTTCCGGCTGGTGAACCGGACCGTTACCATGGGGCAGGTGCAGGTCAACGACGATGAAATGTACGAACTGGTCCGGGAACGCATCCGCGTATTACTTCGCCGTGACCTTCCCCACCGGGTGCCGCAATCGTTGTGCGAGCGGCTCGGACCCCGGCTGGGGGAGCTCCAGAAGGCATACCAGGAGCAGATGCTCCGGAATTTCGGTACAGTTGAGGAGAGTGCATTTCCCCCCTGTATCCAGGCACTGATACAGGCAATTACCTCGGGAGCCAACCTCACCCACACCGGGCGTTTCTCCCTCACGTCGTTTCTCCATAATATCGGTATGGAAAAATCACAGATTGCAGGTTTGTTTGCCCGCGCCCCGGATTTTGATGCGGATAAGACGATGTACCAGGTTGGACATATAACAGGGAGCGGTGGGACTGAATACAGTGCCCCGTCCTGCGCTGCAATGCGCACTACAGGACTGTGCGTCCGTGCCGACACCATTTGCGAGAAGATCAATCATCCACTTAGTTATTACAAAACCAGAAAGAAGAGATCAAAACCTGCACCAAAAGAAAATGTCTGATGAAAAATTTTACGCAATCTGCTTGTTAACCAGGTAACCGGCACCGGAAAGCGCGAGAATGAAGACAAGAATTGCGGTGAGGTACGCGGTGCCGGCTTCTATGACCATCGGGAGAAAACCCAGCAGGATGATCAGGATGCAGAAACAGGCCACGCTGATAATGACATCAAGGAGTCGTGCGTCCATCGTATATCCTATTGCCTGTAAACCAATAAATCAGTATCCACGTCACTTTCTCAAATGCAGGGAATGAGACTGGGATGAGCCGGGACCGGTGTTGGGTTAACGCACCGACAAAAACCGCTGTCATCCCCATCTTTAAGATGACCGTTATCTGTTGCATGCCCCGTTTTCCGTGATAATTTGGGCTTGATTGATAGGGTATCCTTATCTTGGCTCTGTAGAAATCATCGTTTTTCATAACGTTCTAGGGGGCTTCGCCCCCGTCACTGCGGCACCCCCCTTGCGATATCCGTCGAAAATCGGTTCATCATGGATCTCTGGTAATGATGTGAGATCAGGGATTTCTACAGAGTCCTTATCTTCATTCGTGTGCCATGCGATCTGAACATGAAGAGCCCTGAACATGAACGGCGTGAAGTGGTTACCCGGTTGACAGAAGCGGCAGATATGCTGTCAGAGTCAATGGATGTTCGTTTCGTTCCTTCTATGGGGGCAAATATAGCTTATGCGATTAAGGGTGCCCGGGACGGGCCCGATGTGGCAGCAGTACCGGGTGGCCTTCGGGTTTATGGCGGAAGAATTCACCGGTCAGGGACATGCGCGTTTGATTCCGGAGAAGAAATTATCCGTATCGTTCTTACGGTTATGAAGTTTGACCCTCTGATGCGCAGCGTTGCAGTAATCGCATACAGTAAGGAATTTCTCGATGTTCTTATGGATATGTTCATCGAGTGCCGCGAGGTTGATCATACCCGGTCAGCTCCGGGAACCAGCGCAATGGACTGGGGGATTGCCTCGAGCTGTTCTGACGGCGTCCCGGAAGTAATCTATGACAAGGGTACAAAAGAGGAAAATGGCATGATCTATCTTATCGGGGAAGATGTAGTCGAAGTCGCCAACAATATTATTATCCTGTCACATCGCATAGAATAAAGGAAACTGGAGGAATGTTTATGGGAATCAAACCATCCTATATCAAGACCCTCGGTCTTGAACTGCTGGCCAAAAACAGGGAGAAGTTTTCCAGCAATTATGAAGAGAACAAACAGGCGCTGGCTACTTCTGCCTCGATTGAGAGCAAACGTGTCAGGAACCGGATTGCCGGCTATATCACAAGAAAAATAAATACGAAGAGACACCAATAAACGCATTATGTTCGAAGGTGTCCTTCCAGCAATCATTACCCCTTTTAAAAGAAACTCTGCCATGGACCTTGACACTCGTGGTCTTGTGCAAAACATCGAGTTTCTGGTTTCTGCAGGCATTGATGGTATTGTGCCCTGCGGTTCGACGGGTGAATCTGCAACCCTCTCTTTTGCAGAGCACGAGAAGGTTATCGAGATCACCATTGACAAAGTGAATGGTAAGATACCTGTTCTTGCGGGTACAGGCTCCAACAACACCGCTGAGGCGGTACGGCTCACGAAGGCTGCAAAGGACAGCGGTGCGGATGGCGTTCTGGTCATCAGCCCGTACTACAACAAGCCCAATAGGGCCGGTCTCGTCAAACACTACACGAAGCTTGCCGATATCGACATACCCGTTGTTATGTATAACGTTCCGGGCAGGACCGGGCAGAACCTTGAACCCGATCTTGTCGCGGAACTCGCAAAGCACCCCAACATCGTGGCCATCAAGGAAGCAAGCGGAAATATCAGCCAGGTCTCGCGGATCATCGAAGATACGCGGGACGAGGACTTCGTCGTGATCTCTGGTGATGATAACATGACGCTTCCCATTATGGCACTGGGGGGAGTTGGCGTCATCTCCGTCGCCGCTAATGTTATTCCGGCACCGATGGTCGCGATGAGCAACGCGATGAAAAAAGGCGACCTTGCAAAGGCACTTTTAATTCACTACAAAATCTCACCGCTCTTACGCGCGATGTTCATCGATACCAATCCGATCCCGGTCAAAAAGGCTGTGGAACTCCAGGGTATGGCAGCAGGGCCGGTCCGGCTCCCGCTGGATGAGCTTGATGCGAAAAAGACTGCACAGCTTCAGGCTGTACTTGCGGCATATGCAGGAAAGGTAAAAAAATCAAACAAAAAAAAGCCTGCACCCACAATAAAACGTTCCATATCAAAACAAAAGATCGCCCGAAAAGGAAGGCAATAAGCGATGGCAAACGTAGTGGTGTGTGGCGCCTCCGGCCGCATGGGCCAGACTATCGGCCGGATGGTAAGCGAATCCTCTGATCTGAAAATCGTTGGAGGCGTCGACCTCAAAGCCGGCACCTTTTTTGGTGAGGAACAGGTCGTCTCAAAAGATATCGATCTGCTGCTTGATAAGAAAAAACCGGATATCCTTATCGATTTCACGGTCGCCGGTGCGGCAGTAGAGAACGTGAAAGCGGCTGCGCGACACAATGTCGCTGTCATTGTTGGTACCACAGGTTTTACACTGGAGCAGCGCAAGGTTATGGCGGATGCGGTTGCCGGGCACTCACCTGCGGTTATCTCGAGCAACTTTTCCATTGGCGTCAATATCTTCTGGCAGGTGCTGCGCGAAGCGGCAAAGCTGCTCAAAGATTATGACATTGAGGTGATTGAAGGCCATCACCGGAACAAGAAGGATGCACCCAGCGGCACTGCAAAGACCATCCTCCAGATTCTTGACGAGGAAGCTGGACCCCGTCAGAAGATGTACGGACGGGAGGGCATGAGTGAGCGAAAAGATGAGATCGGTGTCCATGTCATCCGCGGCGGTGACATTGTTGGAGACCATGCAGTATTATTCTCGAAGAACTTTGAGACTATCACGCTCTCCCACCGTGCCTATGATCGCGCCGTCTTTGCGAGCGGGGCACTCATCGCTGCCCGGTGGGTGGTGGGTAAAAAGCCCGGCATCTATGGTATGGATGATGTCCTGAACCTTTCAAAAAAACGGGAATGAATGGCAGAGCCTTTCAGGCACGTTTGATGAAAAAGTCAGGACTTTTTCATGCCAGATAACCGTTGTAACATCGAAACGCTTTTTTTGTATTTTGTAATACATATACGGTGGAGTGAAACAATTTGGTAGCAGTCGTTGATGAAGAAAAATGTACTGGTTGTGAAACCTGCGTTGATGAATGTCCGGCATCGGCAATAACAATGGAAAATGAAAAAGCAAAAGTTGACAAGGACCTGTGTGTTGACTGCCAGACCTGTGTTGACGTCTGCCCATCAGAAGCAATTCACATGGAATAAAAATCAAACGGTTTAATTACTTTTAGGTATATCAATTCCATTTATCTATGATCAATGTTGGAGTGCTCGGTGCTACGGGCGCGGTTGGTCAGCGGTTTGTTGAACTTCTGGCAGATCATCCCTGGTTCAACCTCACCACGCTCGCCGCCTCTGAACGGAGTGCGAAAAAACCCTATGAAAACGTCGTGAACTGGCGTCTCGATACGCCATTCCCTGAGAAGATTGGGAAACTCAAAGTCACCCCTACGTCTCCAAAGAGCATGAAAGACGTTGATCTGGTCTTTTCTGCCCTTCCTGCAGAGATTGCAGCTGATGTGGAATCAGAATTTGCCGATGCAGGAATTGCTGTCTGCAGCAATGCCAGTTCCCACAGGATGGAACCGGACATTCCCCTCGTCGTTCCTGAAGTGAACCCGGATCATCTCGGGCTGATCGATGTTCAGCGCGATAAGGGGCGTGACGGGTTTATTGTGACAAACCCGAATTGTTCTACTATCGTGATGGTGATGGCACTTGCACCTTTGAGTACCTTCAGATTTACCGATGTCCGGGTGGCAACTATGCAGGCAATATCCGGTGCAGGTTTTGCCGGGGTTGCTGCAATGGCGATCTATGACAATGTGATCCCCTATATCGGCAACGAAGAAGAGAAGATGGAAACAGAGTCCTTAAAGATCATGGGGGCCCTCAAAGGAAAAAAAGTCATAAACGCCCCGTTTTCCGTCAGTGCGAGTTGTCACCGGGTTCCTGTGATCGATGGGCATACGATGGCGATCTGGGTCGACATCAAAAAACCAGTGGACGAACTCAAAAAGGCATACAATACCTATAAACCGCTGATCAAAGGACTTCCGACACAACCCGAGAAATCCGTGCTCTACCTTGAAGAGGACGACCGCCCGCAACCCCGTCTCGACCGGATGCGGGGCAAAGGTATGACGGTCTCCGTCGGAAGGTTGCGCGAGGGGGTCCGGTTTATCGCGATGGGGCACAACACGATTCGTGGTGCAGCCGGCGCGAGCGTACTGAATGCAGAACTCATATCAAAGAAAAAGTATCTCTGAAACCTGTTCGCACGAGGTGAAGTTATGGAACTGAAAGAAAATACAGTGTTCGTTGGAAACAAGCCAGTCATGAACTACGTACTTGCAGTGGTGACACAGTTTAATAATGGGGCAGACCAGGTGGCGATTAAGGCACGGGGCAAAGCCATCTCGCGGGCCGTGGATACCGCAGAGATCGCGCTGAACCGTTTTCTGGACGGTGTTTCAAAAAAGGAGATCCAGATATCGACCGAGGTCATCGATACTGAATCCGGGAAGACTAATGTGTCAAGCATTGAGATCGTGCTTGCCAAAAACAAATAATTTTTTTAAATTCACTATTCTCTTGAGAAATTCTGACTTCTCTCCTTTTTTTTAAAAGACAAAAAAGATATAAACCGAACAGGACAGATGCATTAACGCATGAGAGCACAGGCTATCGCTATTCTTGTTGTTATCCTCCTCAGTATTGCGATACCCGTGAGTGCATCCGACGAAGAGCGTTATGGTTATATTACAGTTCAGGACGTAACCGTACAGCTAAAAAATGATACTGCAGTGATCAATGTGAATTACAGCGTTGATGAAGGGACGCGGATCATCTTCTTTTTACTGGGAAAACAGGATCTGAAAAATAAACTGTATCATATCCTGAATTATGATGGTGCCCAGATGCGGCGGATCAATCTTTCCAGTGCAGAATTTTTTGTCGATGGTGCAGCATATTCCTATGGCAATGGAATTTACTGGTACCCTTCCCACTCATTCAACATCGTAATTCCCTCTCTCTCTGTTCAATCTCCTCAGATCACGAAAACTTTTTCCATGACAAATTCGTTCCCTGATGGAATGGGGTATTTCGACACAGAACCTGATGCACGTGTTTACGACGACTCCGTTTCTGGAAAGGTATAGGTGCATCACGGGTACAGAATTTCCTCTTTTTTAAAAAAATTACGCCAGTAAAAGCCCCGCGCTCATTGGCAATGCGTGCAACTCGTTTGTTCTCGTTATTTCTCACGGTACCTCAACCTTCAACGAGTGCGTTGAACGACACAGTGTTTTATTTTTACATTCTTACCGACAGTCTGGGTGTCTATGATATGGATGAAAATAAGGTGAGAATACGACAAAAGAGTCATGAGCATGAATAACGGAATTTTTCATCCATTTCAAAGTAATCTAACGTTAACTCATGAGCTGCAAATCTCTAAATATACCTTTGATAGATATCCACATGCTCTGCCTTGATATGACAAGTTCAAATCTGCACAAATTACGGGAACCTTCCATACTATATCCCGATATCCGTCATATCAGGGAAGTTCCAGTAAGAGGTTGTAACATATTATGGTCTCAAAAAGTAAAAAGAAGTCAAAGATACCGGTTCACGATACAATCAAACCTGCCAGTGTGGACACGACCGCACCATCAGATATTCCCACAGAAAAATCTGTTGAACAACTGATTCAGGAACTCAAAGATCCTGACGAAATTATCCGTTCCACCGCAGCCGGGGTACTTGGGCACAGCAAATCAGAAAAGGCTGTTGAACCGCTTATTCTGGCTCTGAAAGATAACCACGTCTATGTCCGGCATGGGGCAGCATGGGCGCTCGGGGAGATACGGTCAGAAAAAGCAATCGATGCGCTCAGGCAGGCGTTGAATGACGAAGATGAAATAACGCGGGGGAAAGCAGCTGAAGCATTGGGAAAAATCCAGGGAAATTAATGGGTTCTGATATGGTAGCGGCTGGTGCCTATTTTTATTAAAAAAATTACGCCGCTGAAAGCCCCGCGCTCGATTGCGCAAGTCTCAACCTGTCTGTTCTCGCGATTTCACTCGGTATCTCTTTCTCCAACAAGTGCACCGAACTCCCGTGGAACACAGACGAGAACGGCGATCTTGACCGCGCCGTTCACACTACAGACCCATCGTTAAACAGGCACCAGGGTGGTTTAACGGGCGAAAGTACTTCTCCACGGGATTCACCCACGAGACGACGATGTAAACGCACAGTCGCGCACCACCCTCGTAGTGTGATCCGGGGAACTACGAAAACAGGGAATTTTGAAAAATTCTGTTTAAGTTGATGTCGCACCTCTATTTTTCCTTCACAACGATATTGAACGCAGTTCCCGTTGTCCGGTCGAGTTCAATAGTGCCGTTCAATTGTTGCACCAAGCCCACCACTAACCTGTGCCCAAGCGATTGTTTACTTCTCATCCAGTCAAGGTCTTTTGGGATCCCGATTCCCGTGTCCTTGAAGGAGAGTATAAGGGTATTGGCTTCGTGGTGTCCTGCAATGGTGATCTCCCCCATTGTACCTTTAGGAAACGCGTGCTTTATTGAGTTTGAAATAAGTTCGTTGATGATTAGGCTGATGGGGATTGCAGAGTCTATATTAATCTGCAGATCTTTTATTTCGACGTTCAGCCGGATCTGCTTGGGATTCACCTTAAAGGACTTGAAAAGGCTCGTTCCCATAAATGTGACGATTTCAGACAGGTCGATCCGGGAGATGTCCTCGGCACGGCACATCCTCTCGTGGACATGTGCCATCGCCATGATGCGGTTCTGGAAATCCCCCATTGTATCCAGTAATTTCTGGTCTTTGATATTCGGGGACTGGAGTCTGATGAGACTTAAAATAACCTGGAGGTTGTTCTTGACCCGGTGATGGACTTCGCGGAGCAGGAGCACTTTTTCTTCAAGCAAAGCATTGAGTTTCTCGGTGCGATCCGCAATTCCCTTTTCCAGTTCCTCGTTGAAGTGTTTGAGATGTTTCTCGCTCTGTTGTAATGCCTCCTTTGCCTCAGTATAGGATACGAGATTCGGGATCCAGGAATTCGGGGTCCCCACCGAATGCTTTCCTCCCACACGCTCTTTTGGTGGAACATAGTAGAAGTTGTCATAGACACGGGTTCCGATAACGGCAAACGGGTGCGTTAAAAGCACAGTACGAAATATTTCCGGGGCGAACCGACGCCGGTCATACTGGCAGAGAGCGATGCATTTTTTTCCTTGGAAAAATTGATCCACCTTAATCTCATACTCAAGCAACCGTTCAGAACCTGGATACCCGCGAAGCGCCCATGACATCTCACTGGTCACCCTCAGTGCACTATATCCTTCATCAAGTGCTTTCTGCGTCTCATGTGAGGTGAGAGAAACCATCCGATCGGGATCGAATGCCCCCCCCTTCACATAGGTATCAGCAAACGTGAGGAAATTGAGCTGTCCGTTTGATAAGTAATGTTCAACATCAACATCATCATTTTTCAGATAGGTTATCACATCGTCTTTGGTTCGGGTATCAAGGATATATAATAACTTCTCGTTTTGCTCCAGACCTTTGCGGAGAAACGGCACAATTACATTCCGGTGCTCTTCATCAGTATCATAGATACCGCAGATATGGTCACCGTGTTTTAATTCTGTTATACCGTGAACTGGAGTTTGAGCTTGCATCGTGGGAACATCTTGAGATTACATAATTTTCCAGATCGGGGGATTATCGAAAAGCAAACCGGGATTCTCACTCATGAATTCCGATGAGATGTTCCATGTAAAAATTTCTCAAGGTGCCACGAGTTCTATTGATAATAACCTGAAGTTCCGGCTGATTTTCAATATAACTCCAACAATCCTTTTTTTTAAATAAATTAATAACTACTTCTTTTAATTGATAGATTTTGTCATTTTAATTTTATTGACATGCCATGAATAGATGCGGATGTAACTGAAAAAACAGGGTTTCCCTTCCCTCTGTTTAAACTTGAGCTAACCCCCGAACGGTTCTGATAAGTTAACGGTTGATCTCCGATTTTTCACGTCTTAAAAAATTCCCTATCAACCGTCATCTTATCAGAACCCTCAGTATACATTTATTCGTCAATACAACGAAGTACTTGATTTCGCTTAATCCCAATTAAGAAATCGTCCTTTAATTGTAATTAAAGGAACGACGTAAAATCCAAAATTTTAGAGAGTCTCCTGCCCCCTAAAACCGCCGAAAAATCCGGCCCGAAAACCGGATCCGGACGATGATAGTTATGGAGTATCACTGGATGCCACAATTGGGACCGGGATCCTGCTTGGGTTCGTTTTTCTGTTCGCTAACGTTCCCTTAATCCTGCCGACGGTGCCGGTCGCGGTGCTGTTCCTGGGCATCGTTGCGGACCCAGAAGAGACCCATGCGGTGTGGTACGGGATGCTGAACACGCTCGGCATTTTTGACATTTCAACACTGACCGATGCTGAGAACGTGAACTATGCTCAGAAAAAACATTACTTCTGGTTCGGGGAGCTAGGGATGGCCGCAATGCTGGCCGGTGTGTTTGCGGTCCCGCTCGGGATCTTCCTTGCAGGCCGGGCTGAGATCACGCTTGCGTTCATCGGTGCTGCGGTCCTGTTTCTGCCGCTCTTCGTGTTCCTGCCGAAGCTGATCCAGCGGGCGATGAAGGCGGATGCGGATGCAGCGATCGAGGCGTTCGGGAAGAATGAGCACGTGAAGAAAGTGTTCTGGACCCTGTTCATCGCGATGGCCGGGTTGGTGCTGGCGCGGGTAGTGGACCCGGAGACAGCTCAGCAGGTAGTCGGGGTTCTGACAGGGATGTGAGGCTGGTTGGGGTTGAGGGTAGCAGCCCCCGGCCCCCTTTTAATTCTGATTTACTATTTGCCGGCGGACCGGTACGAAATTACCTTCTGTTACCCCACATCACGTAATCGCTGTCAGTAGAGGTTTTGATTCGTCAGCGGTTGGTTCGATCATTAGTTATGAAGTGCTATGAAGTGCTATGAAGTGCAAGATCATTCAATAACCGTCAACGCATCAGAATCCGTTAATTATACTCGTCAGTTCCCCTGAATTTTTCCTAATGCTTCGGCTGCTTTCCCCCGTGTTATTTCATCCTCATCATTCAACGCCAGCCTGAGTGCGTCTACTGCCGTTTCTGATTTTATCTCACCGAGCGCCCATGCAGCCCCATGCCTGACATAGACATGGTTGTCTTTCAGAGCCAGAATAAGCGGTTCAACAGCCTTTTCCGATTTGCTGTGTCCAAGTGCCCCGGCTGCGGAAGAACGGACAATTTCGTCAGGATCTTTAAGGTCCTGAATCAGTTGTTCAACGGATTTTTCTACGGGAATATCTGACGGTAAGGATGTATCCACACGGGCAGGTTCGACTTTATCGTGGACTGGTATCTTTGACTTCTTTTTACTTTTTGAGACCATAATATGTTACAACCTCTTACTGGAACTTCCCTGATATGACGGATATCGGGATATAGTATGGAAGTTCTCCTCTAATTTATACGGATTTGAACTGTCATATCAAGGCAGAGCATGTGGATATCTATCAAAGGTATATTTAGAAATTTGCAGCTCAGGTACTGTTGCGTTAACGGGATTTAACGGAAATGATATCGACCTAACCCATCAATGTCGAGTATTTAAACGTCCCGCAGATGGGTACTGTTGCGTTAACGGGACTTAACGGAAATGATATCGTCATAACCCATCAATGTCGAGTATTTAAACGTCCCGCAGATGCAACAGAACGCACAGTCAATATAGTTAAATATGACATTACTCATAACAGTCCCACAGTGATGTCTATGGCCAAAAAGACTGAACTTAAGCTGGTCGAACAAAAGGGGAAACCGAAGGAGATTCCCCCTCAATATCCCATAAAAACCTCTTCCATCCAGAAACAGGCGGAGGCAAGAACTGCAGATACTCTGGCACAAAAGTGTCTGGAGAACTGCATGCTAAACGGGATACAAACTGCATGGGACCGTTTGGACCTTCAGAAGCCCCAGTGCCTGTATGGTCTGAACGGGATCTGCTGTGTCCGGTGTACCATGGGGCCCTGCAAAATTAACCCCGAACACGATCAGACCCGGGGCGTGTGTGGTGCCGATGCGGACCTGATCGTTGCCCGGAACCTGCTGGACGCGATTGTTACCGGAGCCGCGGCGCATTCTGACCATGGGCGGGAGATCGTAGAGACCCTGCTAAAGATAGGCGAGGGGAAAGCACAGGGCTACGCCATAACTGATGCAAAAAAATTGCAGTCGCTTGCCCACGAATTCGGGATCGATGCATCGATAAAGGATGAAAAGGAAATTGCCCGTACTGTCGGAGACGCCGTTCTTGAAGAGTTCGGGTCCCGGAAAGAGGAACTCAAGTTTGTCCGGAGGGTCCCGCCAAAAACCCTTGCCCTCTGGAAGGAAGCAGGGATCATTCCCCGTGGAGTGGACCGGGAAATTGTGGAAGCCATGCACCGCATCCACATGGGGGTAGGAGCTGATTATACCAATATCCTCCTCCACGGGTTGCGGACTTCACTCGCCGACGGATGGGGCGGGTCGATGATTGCAACCGAATTTTCAGACATCCTCTTCGGGACCCCTGCCATCGTAAAATCTCAGGTGAATCTTGGGGTAGTAAAGGAAGACCAGGTCAATATCTCCCTTCACGGGCATAACCCTCTCCTCTCCGAAGCCGTCATCCGGGTGGCCGGAGAACCCGAACTGCAGGAATATGCCAGAAAAACCGGAGCTAAAGGAATCAATCTGGTAGGGCTCTGCTGTTCCGGAAATGAGATTCTCATGCGGCAAGGTGTCCCGATTGCCGGTAATCTCCTCAACCAGGAGCTCCTGATCGCAACCGGTGTGCTGGATGCCATGGTGGTCGACTACCAGTGTGTCTTCCCCTCCCTCCCCCAGACTGCAGCATGCTATCACACAAAGGTCATCACCACCAGTCCGAAATCCATAATCCCGGGGTCCTATCACATCACGTTCCAGCCGGAAAATGCAGAAGATGTTGCACGGACCATTATCCGGGCAGCAATCGATAACTATTCCAGACGGGATCCGGCAAAAGTCTTCATTCCCGGAGACCCAGTCACCCTCTATGCAGGCTTTTCGGCAGAGGCCATCCTGAATGCCCTTGGCGGGACGCTCGACCCGCTCATCGATGCAATCAAAAAAGGGACAATCAGGGGAATTGTCGGGATTGTAGGGTGTAATAACCCCAAACTGCGACAGGACCATTCTCATGTCATCTTGGCAAAAAAACTGATCGCAAAGGATGTCCTGTGTGTGGAGACAGGGTGTGCGGCAATCGCCTCTGGAAAAGCAGGGCTCCTGACCCCGGAAGCAGCGGACATGGCGGGAGGGAATTTGAAAGCAGTATGCAAGGCACTGGGAATGCCTCCCGTCCTGCATGTGGGGTCCTGTGTAGACAACTCACGGATCCTTCTTATTTGTGCGGCAATTGCAAATACTCTCAATGTCGGTATTCACCAGCTCCCAGTGGTAGGTGCTGCGCCTGAATATTACTCCCAGAAAGCCCTTGCTATCGGGAGTTACTTTGTGGCGTCGGGAGTGACTACGGTGCTTGGCCCAATGCCCAATATAGGCGGAAGTGCCGGGGTGGTAAATCTCCTCACCAAAGACTTGTCGAAGGCAGTCCATGCCTCCTTCCTGGTCGAACCGGACCCGGAGAAGGCGGCTGACCGGATCCTCGAGATCATCGAAGAGAAACGGGCGGGGTTGGGAATATAAAGGTTCTCCCGGGGAATGTGCGATGAAGATGATGATGATTCACCCCAACCGGTGCATAGGCTGTCAAAACTGCGAACTTGCCTGTTCTATAGCCAAGGGAACGGATTCTTCTCTCGGATCCTCCCGGATCCATATATTTACCTGGGCAGATTCCGGGGTATCGGTTCCTACCGTGTGCCAGCAATGCGGCGACGCTCCTTGCGTGACTGTCTGCCCTACAGGTGCAATGCACCAGGATCCTAATGCAGGTTATGTTGTATGGGACAGTGACCGCTGCATCCGCTGCAAGATGTGCACACAGGCCTGTCCATTCGGGGATGCGGTATACAGCGCCAGACAGGATGTGATACTGAAATGTGACACCTGCCAGGGAGATCCCCAGTGTGTAAAAAATTGTCCGGAGCATGCCCTTGAATGGGTGGAGGACAGACAATCGACCCTCTCCCGCAGGTATTCCTATGCGGAGAGGTTCAAGGAACCGCTTGAGGAGCTGTGAGCGTATGGGCCCGGACCAAGGCATGTACCGATGAGATAATGCTTGCATTATGACCCTGCTTGCGGTCGTTCCGATCCTGATCTTGGGTGCAGGAATATTGCTGGAGTTCCTGCTTGGTCATGTGCTCTCCCGGACTGCCAAGGGCTGGCTGGCGTTGCTCAGTTCACTGGGTGCCTTTGCGGTCTCTCTTCTTTTCGTCCCGACAATTCTTGCAGGGGGTGTTCTGACTTTTACCCTCTACTCTTGGGGCCCGGGAGTAACCTTCAGTTATTATATCGACGGTCTGAGTCTGCTTTTTTTGTTGATGGCAACCGGTCTCGGAGCAGCAGTTTTGCTGTATTCTGTCCGTTATATCGAACGGGAAGAAGGAGATGCAACCAGGTTCTATGTCCTGATGATCGCATTCATCCTGGCCATGGTTAATATGGTTTCTTCGGAGAACCTTCTCATTCTATACTTCAGCTGGGCATTGATGGGACTTTGCTCCTACTTCCTGGTCGCTTTTTGGTACAAGGAAAAGGACGCAAACTTTGGTTCCCGAAAGGTTCTCATCTATACCCATGTCCCCGGCTACGCGCTCCTTGTGGCGGTTATTCTGCTCTACCTCTCCACCGGGACTTTCCAGTGGACATCGCCTGCTATCTCTGCGGCGTTCACGACCGGAATTTTTCTGCTTATGCTAATCGCGGCGATAGCTAAATCAGCCATGTTCCCCCTCAATACCTGGCTTCCTGCTGCGATGGCCGCTCCGACCCCGGTCTCCTCCCTTCTCCACGCAGCCTGCTATGTCAAGGCAGGGGCATACCTGATCGCACGCATCTACGCTATTGTCCCCTGGCACCCCTCCTGGAGTCTGCTGGTGATGGCAATCGGGAGTGCGGCAATGATCATCGGAGTACTTTTTGCCTTGATTCAGATCGATGTCAAGCGTCTTCTGGCTTACCATACCATCAGCCAGCTTGGCTATATTATCGCTGCCCTAGGTCTCAATACCGGCCTTGGCATTACGGCAGGGCTTTTTTATCTCTTCGCCCATGCCCTGTTCAAAGGCACCCTGTTCCTCTGTGCAGGTGCAGTGGATCAGGCCACCGGGACGCGTGATATGCGGAAACTGGGAGGCCTTGCCGGTCTGATGCCGCATACCACCTGGATCTGGGTGGTGGCGACTGCTGCAATCATCGGTGTGCCGCTGACCAATGGGTTTGTGGCAAAATGGCTGGTGATCAGTGCATCTCTTGAAAGTGGAGCAATAATCGTCGCGATCATCGCCTGGCTGGTAGGCATCGTCACCGCGTACTCCATGCTCAAGGCTACAAACATGATGTTCTTTGGGGATCTGCCGGAAGGAATCTCCCGGGAGAACACATCTGAAGCCCCCCTGAGTATGCTGATCGGGATGGGAGTTATGGGAGTACTATGCCTTGTATTTGGTATAGTACCCCAGATCATGCTGGAATGGATAATCGCCCCGGCAGTGAGCTCCCTCTCGCTTGCCGTGCCGATTTCCCTTACTTTGTTCGGGGTGCAGACATCCATGGGGGGTGTTGCCTTCACGGGTGTGGCGTTGATCGTGGTCAGCTCCGTGCTCATCGGGGCCGCGGTGGCATTCGGACTCTCCCGGGTGGCAAAATGGCCCAGGCCAAGGGAGGTGAACGTGTTTACCGGGGGCATGCCCCTTCCTCACGCGGGAGAACGCGTTGGGCCTGAGGATTTCGTGCATGAAGCAGAAGTAACGTTCCATCCATTTTACATTGCCACCGATCCTGATCCTGCCTACCATGCGATATGGAATGCGTTGGAGAAATCGGCCAGGACAATCGCCCGTCCTGTCACCTTTATTGAACAACGATGTCCCCTGCTTGCAACCCTGATAATCGGGTTGGTAATAACAGCAGTACTCTTCATGTGAGAATAGCATGTATCCTGAACCCATCATCCTGCCACTCACCGGGGGGAACTGGCACCTCATCTATAGCGTGGCATTCACTGTTCTTTTTATTTCCATCCTTTTTATCGCCCTCCAGACCCCGCAGGGAAGTCGGCGGTGGTGGGCACTGGCCGGCCTGGCAGGAGTACTGATCATAGCAGGCCAGTTGTTCACTGATGCCTGGATTCACATGATCATGTTCGATTCCGCTGCTCTGGTCACCGTCGGGATGGTATGGGACCGGAAGACAGCCCCGGCAAAAAACGCGGCCCGGATCTATCTGGTTATGCTTCTGGCAGCTGTATTTTTGACTGCAGCCGGGATGTTCTTCGCCTTTGGGGAACTGCTCTCAGCTCTCCCCCTTGCTAGGATTACTGTTGCGCTCATCGTAGTGGGGTTCGGGCTAAAGCTCGCCCTTATCCCGTTCTTTTTCTGGCTGCCCGGAGTGGCAGAGCATGCGAGCCCCCTGACCACCGCGGTTATCGTTGCCTTGGTCGATATCTCAGTCTTTGGCGAGTTGTTCCATCTTATAACAGCCACGCCTTGGGTCTTCACCGAATATGCCGCTGTCTGGCTGGCAATTGCACTCGTAAGCATGTTTGGCGGAGCGGTGCTGGCACTTTCCCAGAGTGATATCAAACGGATGCTCGCCTTTTCCACCATTGCCGGAATGGGGTTTTTACTGATCGGGGTGCTCACCGGATCGGATATCGGGATAGAGGGAGCTTTTATCGGCAGTCTCTCACATGCACTGTCCTTTACCATACTATTTTCTGCGGTAGGAGTGGTGGAAGCCCGGATCGGACATTCGCTTACCATGAAAGACCGTGGAGTCGCCGCGAATTTTCCCATCAGTGGCTTGGCCTTCCTCGTGGGAGCGCTGAATATTATCGGGATTCCTCCCCTGCTGGGGTTCGTGGGAGAATGGCAGCTCTATCTGGCCGGAGCAGAATTCGGGGGAGCTGCACTGGTCATCGCGATGGCAGTGGTGGGTGCAGTGACCACCCTTTATTATCTCCGGGTGGTGCATCATGTATGGCTGGGAGCACCTGAACGGGAAGAGTTCGCGAAAGAGCCGTTGTTGACTAAGTTAATACTGGTAACCCTGGTGGTGTTTGGCATTATACTGGGGCTCTTTCCCGGCCTGATATCGGCCCTGATTTCGTGAGGTGAAGTGAATGCAAATCGTTAAATCCCTGCATCAATGGTCAAGGAGGAAATCTCCCTGGATATTCTTCCTCAATACCGGTTCATGTAACGGTTGTGACATTGAGCTTGCCCCCTGTCTCTCACCCCGTTACGATATTGAGCAGCTGGGGATGCTGCACACGGGAAGCCCCAAACATGCAGATATCCTGTTGGTGACAGGGCCCGTCTGTCTGCCCCATATTAAGCCTCTTCTGGATATTTATGACCAGATTCCTCATCCGAAGGTGGTGGTTGCTGTTGGTTCCTGCCCTGCCTCTGGGGATGTCTTTGCAGGAAGTCCGTCGGTTGCTGCCCCGCTTGACCGTTTCATCCCGGTGGATGTCTATGTACCCGGCTGTCCGCCGCGTCCTCAGACGATTATTACCGGTCTTTGCAGGGCTTCAGAGATCCTGTCAGAGAAAAGTTTACAGGAGGAAAGATCATGAGCGGACCGCTGAACAGTATCCTGGCCGTTCTTATCTGGCCGGGACTGATCGGAGGAGCACTGGTTGGCTGGCTCCTGCTCTGGATCCAGCGAAAAGCTATCGCCCGGGGTCAGGGACGAAGGGGGCCTCCGTTTTACCAGCCGTTCTTTGACTTTGTTAAGCTCACGGGCAAGGAGGTGGTAGTGCCAAAGAATGCGAACCGCATTGCGTTCTATTCATTACCTGTGATATCGCTGGTAGCAGTGACCGGGGCAGTCACCCTGCTTCCCTTCCCCGGTTCCCCTCTTCAGTCATTTGGCGGCGACCTGATTCTCATGCTCTTCCTGTTGGAAGTGCCCCTGTTTATCAACATTCTGGCCGGGCATATTTCTCATTCTCTGTATGCAGAAGTGGGTGCGTCAAGGGAGGCGATGGTCTCCTTTAGCTTCAACCTGCCTTTCCTGGCGGCCGTTCTCACTATCCCACTTCAGGTGGGAAGTTTCCAGCTGACAAACCTGGCAGATGCGCCTCTTACACCGGTGTATGCCCTGGTGGCGCTGGTATTTGTCCTCGTCCTGCCGGCCATGCTTCAGATGAACCCTTTTTCCCTGCCAAATGCAGAGCAGGAGATCATCGAGGGGCCTCATATGGAGTATGGTGGGCCTCTGCTTGCACTCTTCCATCTTTCGCGGGCATTACGGCTGGTTGCACTCACAGGGCTCTTCGCGATACTCTTCATGCCAAGAATTCGAGATCCCTTTTTGACCGCTGCCGGGTATCTGGTGGTGATGATTGCGGTGGCAGGTCTCCTCTCCGTCATTGCCGTAGCTACCGCCCGATCCAACATTCACCGGGCATTCCGGTTTTACTGGATTACAGGGACCTTTATTGCTGCAGTTGCAATTATTGTGGCGGTGCTGGGATGACAGAACAGTGGACAGTTCTCTTTATCGGGGACAGGAGGGGATGAATGTGGGCATCCTGAGAATACTGGCACATAACATGCGAAAGGGTTCCAGGACCCGCAGGCCGGAAGAAACCGTCCCTTTCCCGGAAGGTTACCGCGGGATTCTCTCCCATGATCCGGCACTTTGTACCGGATGTGCGACCTGTGTTTACGTCTGTTCGCCGTCTGCTCTCAGGGTACGGGAAGTGAAAGGGGAGGGGATGATCTGGACTTATGCCGGGTCGCACTGCTCCTATTGCGGGCAATGTGCTGCATTCTGTCCTACAGGGGCCATCCGGCTCGAGGCATCTGCACCATCTGTCGCAATTTTTTCCTGGAGTCACGATAAGAGGGCTGTCATTCCCTATCTTGCATGTCCGGCCTGTGGCCGCCCCCATATCCCGTTGCCCCCCCGGATCGAGGATAGGGTATACGGGGCAGAACTTCCGGAGCAGACCCGCGATCTGCCCCTGCTCTGTGAGGCCTGTCGGCGCAAGGAATACGGTGAAAAAATTGCCCGGAACTATCCCGGGAAGGAGTGAGCCCGCATGAATGACGGTTTTAAAAGAATCCTCCAGGATTTACCTGGAGCAGGACCGGTCAGTCAACGGCACCAGGGAATCTGGATGGAAGCACCCGCATTAGATGTTCTGGCGATGGCCCGCCTGATGAGCGAACAGCGGTTCCGGCTGGCGACCATGACCGGTATTGCGTTAGAGAACAAAGAGACCGAAATCCTCTATCACTACATTCGGAACCGTGAATCCATTACCTTCAAGACCCGGACACGGGGGAATTCCATCGCCTCCATCGCACCGGTTACCCGGTCGGCGAACTGGATAGAGCGAGAGATCCATGACTTCTTTGAAGTTGAGTTCAAGGGTCACCCCGACCTGCGGCGGCTGCTCCTACCGCCGGGATTAGCCCCGGGATATTTCCGAGAACCGGGGGGAAAAGCCGGAAAACAGCAGCGTGAAACTGGGGGTGATTAAGATTCCCTATCGTATTCCTCTGGGTCCCTACCACCCTGCCCTTGAAGAGCCGATCAAGTTCACGGTTTCATGCACTGGAGAGGTTATTGAGTCAACAGAGATCGAGGTTGGCTATGTACTCCGCTCGATCGAGCTTCTTGCCCAACGGCGAAACTATGTTCAGAACGTGGTGCTTACCGAACGTGTCTGCGGCATCTGTTCCGGTATCCATTCCACCACCTTTTGCATGGCTGCCGAGGCCCTTGCCGGGATTCAGGTACCTGACCGGGCCCGGTATCTCCGGGTCATCATGGCCGAGCTGGAACGCCTCCATTCCCACCTGTTATGGGCTGGTGTGGGGGCCGATGTAATGGGTTTCCGCAGTTTATTCATGGAAATTTATTATCTGCGGGAAAGGGTGATGGACGCCCTTGAAGCGGTCTCGGGGAACCGGGTGAATTATGGAATGCAGCGGATTGGTGGAGTCAACAGGGATATCCTCCACTCTGACATGCTTCGGGAGGTGATGAAGGATATCAGGGAAGGACTGGTTGAGAAGATCGTCCCCATTTTTACCGGGAACCGCCTGGTAAAGGCCCGCACAGAAGGGATAGGGGTCCTCACCCAGCAGCAGGCAGAGGAATATGGGGTGGTGGGACCAACGGCGAGAGCATCCGGAGTGGAGATCGATACCCGGAGGGACTATCCTTATGCGGCGTACAGGGAACTGAATTTCCAGCCGGTCTTTGCCAGAGAAGGAGATATCCGTGCCCGGATCATAGTCCGTGCGAAGGAGATGCTGGAAAGTGCCCGGCTTGTCGAACAGGCCCTACGGGATATTCCGGAAGGGCGGATCCGGATTGAAGACCTGCTCCCCGTTATCCCAAAGGGTGAGGTGTTTGTCCGAACCGAGGCACCTCGGGGCGAATTGATCTATTACCTCCGGTCGGATGGGAGCGATATACCGGAACGGGTGAAGATCCGTACCCCCTCTTTCATGAACATCCCCTCTATCGAGGTGATATGCATCCGGGAACAGCTTTCAAATATGCCGATCATTCAGGCATCGGTGGACCCCTGCCGCTCCTGTACAGACCGGTAGAGAATTGGTCCAGACTTCGAATATCTATAGAGCAACAGAAAGGACAGTATCAATTACCCATGGAACAGGTGAGATAGTGTACTTAAGAAGTTGTAATTTCCGCTCCTGTGTCCTAACAGGATATCTCCCCTGGGAAAGATAAATACCGCCGGCCTGTGATTCATTCCTCGTTGATATCCACAAGGATCGTTCCTGTGAGTTTAAGGAGGGAAGAATTATTCGGGAATGCCGCGCATGATATCTTCGTTTTAATTCTTTTTATGTATACAACCGTGCATATATCTTCTCTTCTGTCCCTTTAACTCCGGCAGGCTCAGGGAATCCTTATGCAGTGTCTGCTTCGACCAGGAAAATACAGGGCGGGGGCCCGGGCAGAGTCGCAGACAGTCACCAAGTATCTCCCGGCCTGTAAACTCTGAAAGGGGGTTTGAACGCTGAACCGAGATATCGACACCCATCCGGGAAGGATATCCGATAGCGGCACCATGAACGTGTTTGTTCCTGTTGCTTCTTTCCGTATCCATACAAAATACGTTTCAAGGACAGTTCTCTTTTGAATACGAACGATCTGATCATAGACCTCATCGTTTATCCGCCTTTAAGGTGAGAATCGCATGTATTAACCCTCTGACAGCCTGTGCCGCAGGGGAACCCCTCTCAACGGCCGGGAGTACGGAAGGCTCATGTTCCGGAATGCAGGTGTCATCGGGAATTCGCCAGATCTTCGTAAAATGCGCAGCTCCGAGGTCCTTGATGTAGTTTCTTCCTGTCACCGGTCCAGTCCTGTTCACCACCAAGATTACCTCTGGAATCCCGCACTGGTTCGCAAGCCGTGAAAGGTCCTTTGCTACAGCCACAGCGTTGTAGGAAGAATCGGAGACAATAAGGGCAATATTGAATCCCTGGGCGATTGATCGGCCGAAGTGCTCAAGACCGGCGGGGGTGTCAAGAAGCACGACATCTCCGGGGAGGTACGCTGCATTCCTCAACACTGCGGAGAGAAGAGTGTATTCCGGGCAGAGACACCCCGAACCCGCATTCTTCACTCCTCCCAATACCAGGAGGCGTATCCCGTCTCCTACCTTTTTACTGAACCGGTCGACTACATCGGCTGTTTCGGGATTGAGGACCATGAACCCACCCCGCCCCGATCCAGCGCCAATCTTTTCGGAGATATACGTTTTTCTCTCCGAAAGCGGGATGATACCTTCCGTTTCGGACAGTGGAATTCCCAGCGTAGCTGCGAGGTTCTGCTGGGGGTCGCCATCGACCGCGAAAACCTCGCTTCCTTCCCTGGCAAAGCAGTGTGCCAGCAGGGCGGTCAGTGTCGTCTTTCCCACCCCACCCTTTCCTGTGATCACGATGCGCATCTTCCCTTCGGGGGATTTCCCGCGTGATGAAGGATCCATGGCTCTCAGAAGAATGGAAACCCCGTCATATCCCGAGGTCCAACCTATTTCTCTCGATATGTTCGGCAATGAGGTCGACCGCTTTGAGCGGGTCCGGCTCAACAGCAAACGAGACGTTCACGTTTTTCGACCCCATTACCGCTCCACCACCGGCACGGCCGGCAGCACGGTCCATGTCGTTGATTTCCTCACCTGTAGCTGGTTCGTCCGTATCCACTTTCAGAATCTGGCCAGTTTTGAGCTCTTTCATTTTATCAGTTATCATGAAAATGGGACCAGAACAGGTAGATTGTCTACGTTCCAGTGTTACATCGGCTTTTATTTCCTCAAGCACAGTTCATCATCCTACTCACATGACTGTATACAACCAATAATGAATAGTCTCATTTATCCACCATTATATTAGGCTTTTCGATGTTATATATCGAAAATGAACTTGGGTGGGGTACTGTTGCGTTAACGGGATTTAACGGAAATGATATTGTCATAACCCATCAATGTCGAGTATTTAAACGTCTCGCAGATGCAACAGAACGGTCTGAGATCAGGCAGTTAACAGATCAAACGTTATGCGCGCTACATTTATCCCCACAAACCAGCCACATATGGTTGAAATCCAGGTGGTTCACTTCATGAAAAGAGGTTCAAACATCGATTTGAACCAATCCTGTTTTGAGGGGGTTAGAACCCCCCTATCCAAAGTTCATCTTTGATGCGGATCCTCCAGATAATTTTTGCAATTATTCACTGTCAACACTGTATTATTTAAAAAAATATCCTGCCCGCCCTATCCTTTCGGTTAATTTGAATTAACCGATTGTGGAAGGATAACTACCCCTCTTTTTCCTTCTTCTCCCTGACCCGTCAAGAAAGTCCACTATGATATCGCTGAACCGGTCCGGGTACTGGTACATGAGACCATGCCCGGCGCCCGGGAACATCACGAGTTCCACTCCCGGGATCTGCCTGCTGATAATGATGAAAGTTCCTGAAGGGAATGTCCCGTACGAAAGATTCATCTCTTCCGGTTTCGATAGCCTCGCTATGTCACAGCCAGTCATCTTGGTTACTGGTTCCACGGACGGGATTGGGAAGGAGACAGCGTTGGAACTGGCATCGCGCGGGGCCGAAGTGATCCTGCATGGCCGGAACACGGAAAAAATCCGTGCTGTTCAACGGGAACTGGAAGAGAAGACCGGATCCGGAAAGCCGGACTTCCTTCTTGCGGATTTTTCAGATATGGATCAGATCCGCACCATGGGAGACGAGATCTCCTCACGATACACGCGACTCAGCGTTCTGATAAATAACGTAGGAACGTTCCAGAAGACAAGGAAGCTAACGAAAGACGGGATTGAGCTGACCTTTGCCGTAAACTACCTGGCCCCGTTTCTTATTACGAACCTTCTTCTCCCGCTACTCCGCAAAAACGCTCCCTCCCGTATCGTCTCGGTCGCGTCGAGCGCACATTACGATGTGGATCGTGTCGATTGGGGTAATCTTCCTGCGATGCCCAGATACGAACCGTGGGATGCTTACTCCCTTTCCAAGTTTGCGGACGTTACGTTCACTTATACTCTCTCACGGAATATAGACAGGTCCGGAATTTCCGCTAATTGTCTTCACCCGGGTGTCACAAATACGAAGATTCTCAGGACCGCCTTTCCCGGTATGGCCGGAATACCCTCGGAACAGGGGGCCGAAACCTCCGTGTACCTTGCACTTTCCCCGGAAGTGGAAGGAGTATCTGGTCGGTATTTCGAGGAAAAGAAGCCGGTTCGTTCGTCGGAACTGTCCTATGATCGATCCATTCAGGAACGGCTCTGGAAGGTTGCGGAAGTTCTCACCCACCATAATTAAAGGGATATCGGGTTCATACCCATATCACCTTATCCCGGGTACCGACGCATTAACCTCGCATTCTCCAGCATCGCATCATTATTGAAGAAGACATAGAGCCGCTCCGGGCCAGCTTCCGCAAGGATTTTCGCGGTTTCCTGCAACACATCATCAGAATAATCGTACGCGTACCACTCTCCCGCACATGCATGCGGAGAGAGATCACCCCTGCAGGGAAAATCCGGTTCTGGACGTTCGATGAAGCGGCAGAGACGACGGTCGGTTCTGATAAGTTGTCGGTTGTAGGGATTTTCTTACGAGATGAAAAATCGGAGATCAACCGTTAACTTATCAGAAACTATTAATCAAACTTTTTCACGATAAGCGGTATCCCGCTGTCGTCACTGGTATGAGATCATCTGACCTGGTTGCTGAAACGGTTCTTGGTGCATTCCCTGATTTACCCCAAGATATCAAGCCTATACTGATAAAAATGATACGGCTATCTCCTGATTTTTTTGAGGTTATTTTAGAAAAACAAACATATGATCAATTATCACAAGGATGCAGCCCGTATCTTGTCCCAAACTCTTTTGGGGGAGAGAAGGCATTCAAGACTCCGCCGTACTTTACATTTTATCAAATATTTGCCGAATCTCTGATAAGGGAAAGAAAACGTCTTGACGTGAAAACAGAATATGAGACGGTATTGGAGGAACTGAAAACAGCTCTTTCACAGCGTTATACCGATAGGACAGATCTCCAAAAGAAAAAGGAAATCATCGATACCATTGAAAAAATGATACAAGAATGGAAAAAAGATAATAATAATGAAAAGCGAGAGAAACTTGTTACAAATTGCTCACGTTTCCAAGACCATTATGAATTAATCGACAAGAATAATGATCCAGATCCAGAAATTAAACTGAAATTAGAGGAAGCCTACAACACTATCCAATCACTAATAACTTATAGTCCACCACTGAGGCATAGATGGGATGATATGATATAAAATAAATTTATTTTATATGATTATATATTGGTAAAACGTTTTTTCAAGTCTGGTATATTCTCAATTTTTCGCGCCAGCTCAACCATTTCTCTCAGATTTGCTAATAACGCCGGGTTTTCTGAAATACTCTGGAACAGCTCATTAGAGGATTGTACTTCAGATTTTAATTTATTCAAGTCTTCTTCGAGTCTGAGGTTCTTTTTTACGATGGATTCAAGGATATCGGTGTGATCCTGCATTTTTGCTTTGAATTCGCTCTCGATCTCCTGAAGATCCTTGGGTGTCTGAATGGTCACGAGATACTCTGCTTCAAGATATCTCTCAGCAAGTTGCGCTTCGGTGTACCGTCGATATGAGCTCGTGAGATAACCCTGATGACCGGCAAGCGCTTCGGCAATTTCTTTCGGTGCCTTCAGTGACAATTGAGAAAGGAAAAATTTTCTGAACATGTGAATGTGCAATGTCATGCGGTTCGTCGTCTCATCCCGCTCAAATAACTCTGCACTTTTTACTACCTGTTCGAACAGCTGGTTTCCAATGTTGTCAGAGAAGGGGAACAGGCGATCATCTTCAGACGATTTCGCCGTCGTTCGTCCATTCAAATGCATACCTTTCTCTAATGATGCATCGAGATATTTCGCGCGTACTTTCAACCACTCTTTGACCGCTTGCGCTGCTTCGGTGCTGATGAATGTAAATCGTTGATATCCGGTCTTGGTATTCTTCCCTCGTATGTTGATTTTTACCGGTTTTGAATCGAGGTCGATATCTTTTAGTGTGACCGTCAGAAGTTCGCCAATTCTCATACCGCTGGATGCGAGGGTTAATATCAAGGCTTTTCCTTTAACGTCAGTATGCGCAAGGAGGGACCGAATCGTTTCGAGATCCATATCTTTTTCTTGGGTTGCGACACCCCCTTTTGGGAGCTTATTTCTCGCACGTTTGATGTCTTTTGAGGTGATTACGACATCATTCATTGACAAAAATTCGTTAACCTGGTTGAAGACCTGCCGAGCAGATAACGGTGGACGCTTTTGAAGACTGACGGCAAATTTCATCAAGTCGGTTTTATGATCACGCGAGTCATCGAAGTACTGATCCACCAGTTCTTCCAACCTGCCTTTATCCCCGTCAGTTATACCGTAAATGAATTTAATGAATGCCAAAATCCCTGACCGGTAGCCCCCACGCGTGCTTTGATTGTTATAGTTATCCAAGAATTCGGTAAGTCTTCCCATGAAAATTTAGTCTACGTCTGAATATAAAAAACACACTGTGTCATGTGTATTTCTTTTAAAAAAAATCCTTAAGATATTGGGATTTTGGGATTGTTTGCCGTTTCCGCAGGGAAGGGCAAACTGGAGAAGATTATCAAATCTTCGAATTTTCTGCCGTTTCCGCAGGGAAGGGCAAACTGGAGAAGATGTCCATCAGGACATCTTCGATCTGCGACTGTGAAGGAGCATGAGAAGACATCCGTCCGGATGTCTTCGATATGCGACAAAAATGATTACTAATAGTCAACAAGAAATATTTTTTGATTATCTGACTATACTTGTCGGATCATCCTCATTTTAAAGCACTTCGATGATTTCCTGGCGCCGCTGCTCTGCAAGCTTTTTATTAACAAAATGCTGGACGATGACACCAATTATTGCTGATACGAGCCCGATGATGGTGGAGTACAGGATATACGTGCCTGCCTCCGTCATGGTGAGCGGGAAGTCCGGCACGCCACTCACGGTGATAAGATAGACACTGGCACCATAGAGAATGAGCCCCAGAGCCGTCACAAAGAAGGGAAAGACGATCACCTTTCCCAGCTGCTCCCGCTCGTTCATGGAGACATCAATAATGATCCCCACAGAGACAATGATACCGGCAATGATCAGCCATTCAACCGAACCATAAATAAACGTCATGAGATAGAGCAGGATGCCAAGGCTCCCGTCTGATGCATAAAATTTCAGGACGGTAATAAACCCCATGACAATCCCGATAACTGCCAGTAAGATTGTCGTCGTGTATGTCACAAATGAGAACCTGCCACGGGTGAGTGATACCCGCAGCGCATCGATCGTCCCATGCACGATCTCATCGATCCCGAACCCTTTATAGAGAAGATAACTGCCGATGACACCAACGACGATGATGGTTGCAGTGCCCGGGTATCCCATAAGATATGCAGATGCATAGAGCAGCATTGCAAGGCCCAGCGGGACGAGCACTATCCGTGAAATCTTGGGGTCATCGAGTAGTTTCCTTAAAATATAATATGTCCCTTCCAGGTTGGGCATCTGGTTTACTATAACCCGGCGGATACTGCTAACCGGAATTTTTGCCTGGATGATCGGGATGACATATTCGTCCTCTGCACCATCCGATACGAGAATACAGTTCGTTGCCTGCGTTTCTTTGACAAGCTGTTCCAGAGTAGCGGCAATCTTGCGGTCTCCTTCAATCATATGCATGTGGTTTCCGGAAATGACCGCGACCTGCACATCCTCCCCTTTTGCCGTGAGATCGTCAAAGATTTTTACTGCGTAGAAAATTGCATTGGTATCTGAGTCTTCCGGGTCAGCAAGTGCAAGGGTATTGGCAGCTTTAAGGCAGGCAGTCCGCCCGACGCATGGACTTTCCACGGAAGCCTTGTATCCTATGTCGTCATCACGGTCGACACTAAGGACTAATGTACGTCCCTGCACCATTGTACCTAAACACTCACTTGCAAATCTATTAAATGATTCCTGACCTTAAAAATAACATTAAATGAGTTTTGAACGCTGGAGGAGGAGGATATCATCAGTGGTAAGTTTTTCGCCAGCCCTGAAATTCTTGAACAGGTGTTCGGCTTCTTTCCTGACTGCCTTCTGTTCTTTGGTGACTTTGACTTTCTTCGTCTTCTTGCGAAGTCCGGAAATGACCTTGTCGTAGTCCCGCAACTCTTTCTGGCACGCAATGAAGAACTTGTGTTCAGAGTCTGCGGACTCCTGTGCCTCAACAAAACTCCTGTGGCTTGCGTCGGCTGCCTCCCGGGACTTATCGGCTTTCCTGTAGGACTCGACCATGAGGTCGTGGTGCTTCTGGGCAAGCTCTGCGATCTCGGTGACTTTGGCATGCAGGTCTGATGCCTGCTTACGGAGATCACGTGCTGATGCTACCTTTGTACGCATCTCCTTATTCTGCTCGAGCTCTGCTTCCTGTTCTTTTACCTGCCCCCGCATCTGTTTGATCTTTTCGATGAGCTCGCGCTCCTTTTCCGTGGAAAAGACCTGCGTCTGCTGCATCATTTCGAGGTGCTCGATCTGTTTCTGGACCTCTTTTATCCCCCGGCTCTTTGGGCTGCCATGCTCTTTTTTATATGCCTCGATCTCTTCAAAGAGAGTATTTGCCTGATCATTGAGATCATTGCGCTGCACCTTGAGCTCAATGACCTCCTGGTTAAATTTATCGCGGAGGTCCTTGTTTTTCTGGGCTTCGTCAACAAACTCGCGGGTCTGGTTGTTCAACATGTTGCGTTCGCGTGCAGACTTGCTTGCCGCAGCATTGAGCTCGTTGCGTAAGTTTTTATGCTGTTCAGACTCTGCGAGTGTTTTCTTTCGCTTTTCAATCAGGTCGTTTATCATGGATCAGTCCTCCAAAAATCCCGGCAGGGAGGGTGTAAATGATGTGGTTGAGGCACTAAATATGCCGGAGCAGTCAGTCTCCGGTATGATTACAGGAATACCCTGAATGCGGGATACAGGGTAAAAAACATCAGAAAAAGGTCTTGGTATGCAATTTTGATAAGATTCAGGACAAACGTCCTTGTTCAGCATTCTGTTCATGATGTTCAACTCCCGGTACCAGGATGCATATCGTTTTTATGCACCCCACATCCTCCCAGCGAAGGATAAGTGAAATGTACTACTATTAAAAGACTGGAATTTACTTAAGTATTTCGTAGAATATGGTCACAACCCGCCCGGGTTGCCGACCGGAAGTTGTATTGTATAATCAATCAAAGGAATTTTTACAAACGACAGAAAAAGGAGGTTTGAACCTGATTGGATCAGGTACACCTTCTTGGTATATCTGTTAACTGTTGGCTGTTTATTAACCAACATTTCCCTGCTTTATGGGGGAGAATGCTATCATGGAAATTTTCAGGTGAATGTGATTGTGCGTGGTGGTGTGTAATTATCCGACCCATTCCAGCATACCGCCGCCGCTTGACTGGTCGCGGGACTTGCTGCGGGCCTGGGGCATCTCGACTGCCTTGGGGTTTGTCCTCTTGTTCTCAATATCCTGGATGGTGGTCTTGTACGACTGCCGTGTTCCGAGGATCTGGGCACTCTTGACTCCGGTCATGATTGCAAGGACCCGGATCTTGCCCTCCATGTCGCTCCTGACGCGGGCACCCCAGATAACATCTGCATGCGGATCGAGCTCGTACGTGAGTGAGGTTGCCACCTCTTCTGCATCCTGCAGGGTAAGGTCGGTGCCGCCCGTGATGTGGATGAGGCTTCCGGTTGCGCCCCGGTAATCGATATCGAGCATCGGGTTGCTCAGGCACTCGCGGACAACGCTTTCTGCCTTGTTCTGCTGCTTGCTCTCTCCGACAAGCATGACAGCGACGCCGCCCTTGCTCATGATTGCACGGACGTCAGCATAGTCGATGTTGATCAGGGACGGTTCGGTAATGGTCTCAGAAATTCCCTTGACTGTCTCACCAATAAGCTGGTCCATCACTGAGAATGCCTGGCCCAGCGGGAGATTCGGGACAAAGTTCTTGAGCCGGTTATTGTCAAGGACAATCACGGAATCTGCAGCAGAAGCAAGTGCCTCAAGACCCTCTTCTGCCCGGATGAGGCGTGCCTTTTCAACCTGGAACGGATAACTGACCATCCCGACGACAATTGCACCCTGCTCTTTTGCGATCTGGGCGACAACCGGTGCGGCACCGGTACCGGTACCGCCACCCATACCGGCGGTGATGAAACAGAGGTCGGCCGATTCAAGTAATGCTTCGAGTGTCGGGCGTGCCATCTCTGCGGCGCGTTTCCCGACATCAGGATATCCGCCGGCTCCCAGGCCTTTGGTCAGTGATTTCCCGATCAGGACGCGTTTATCAGCCTGGACCATATCCAGATGCTGCTTGTCCGTGTTGATCGCTATCGTTTCAGCACCGGCGACACCCATGTGGTGGATGCGGTTTACGGTGTTATTGCCGGCGCCTCCACAGCCAATGATTACAATTCTTGGCTGGCCGATAAAGTCGTCTTCCATTGCATTGGAGCCATGCTTGTTAACTTCCTTTTCAAGCTCGGCGTTTTTCAGCGCATCGTTAATTATGCTCTGCATATTTACCCTCTCATACCTTGAATGAAACCTGGTCACTGTCTTTTAAGACACGGCTGGCACGTTTTTCTACGAGCTCACGAACGGCCGCCCGAACCGCCTCTGAGACGTTAGGGTATTCACCAACGTCTACCATGTGCTGGAGGAGGTTGATCTGCTGTTCCGGGAGCCGGAGTGTGATTCGCTGCATCATTGTATCTCACATTTCTGACATATGTCAGTCAATTGTCATTCATATGTCAGACAAAGAGATTCCTTGTGTCTGACTTAACCAGATGAATCAAAATATCACATGAATGTATAAAAACTTTCTTCTTTGTTTTGAATCCCTCCCCAAAATGCATTTATGGGTTCCGATGCAACAAACTGGGTAATTAAAGGGTTTTGTTCATGGCAGATCCATACAAAAATAAAGTGGTGCATGGGGGGTGCGGAAAGCGGCAGCATGAAAAAACCCAAAAAAACGTGCTGGATTTCAGCGCGAGTACAAACCCCTTTCCCCCCAACATTCCATGGACCTGTGACCCGTTTTACCTTGAACATTATCCCGATGATAATTATTCTGCACTCAAGGAGATCATCGCTAGGACTTTCCACAGGAATGCCGATGAGATCTGTGTTGGCAACGGATCGATTGAACTGATCCGCGTTTTTTGTCATGTTGCATTCCGGCAGTTCAGGACATTTTTCACAGAAACCCCGACATTTATGGAGTATGAGTATTCCGCATATCTTGCCGGTGGAAAAAGGGTGACAGGAAGGACGGATGCGGATATCCGGTTTATCTGTAACCCGAATAACCCGACCGGAACCCTAAGAAAAAAAGATGCAATGCTTTCGCTTGTTCATGAGACTGAATTCCGCAAAGGTATTCTCTGTGCTGATGAAGCCTTCATCGAGCTGTCGGACCCTGCCCAGAGCCTTGGTGATATCCAGAACGAACATCTTATTGTACTAAGATCTCTCACCAAATGCTTCTCGGTTCCCGGGATACGGTTCGGCTACGGTTTCGGTGACCCCGGCCTTATCGCGCAAATAGAGGCGATGCGTCCTCCATGGAGCGTGAGTGCATATGCTGAGGCGTTTGCCACCCAGGCATTTTCCCATTATTCTGAACTCGAACGATCCCGGAAATTTATCGAACGTGAGCGAGACTGGCTGTATGAACATCTTTCTGCACTTGGCCTGCGCTCATTACCATCATCGGCAAATTTCCTGCTCATCGATACCGGGCAACAAGCAAAGGAATTGGTTAAAAAACTGCAAAATGTGGACATACTTGTGCGGGACTGCACGTCATTTGGCCTGCCGACAACAATTCGTATTGCCGTCCGGACCCGAGATGAAAACCGTTGTCTTCTGGAGGCTCTTGCACCATGCTTGCCCTGATTATGGCAGGTGGTACGGGTAGCCGGCTGAACCTCGGTGAAAAACCTCTTGTAACGATCGCGGGACGACCTATGATTGCCTATGTTATCCGGGCATTTGAGATGTATGGCTGTCATATCGTTGTTGTTGCATCGAAGAAGACCCCAATGACGCAGAACTGGTGCAGGGTTTCAGGTATCGACCTTTATTGTGCACAAGGGACCGGGTATGTTGAAGATATGGTCGATGCAGTATCTGCTCTCGGTGAGCAGCAGCCGGTTTTTGTCTCGGTATCAGACCTGCCCTGCCTCCATGCCGGTATTCTAAAAGCAATTTATTCAGCATATGCAGCATCTGAAAAGGAAGCCTGTTCGAGCTGGGTACCGGTCTCCCTTGTCAGAAACCACCGCGACGTCCTGTACCGGGAGAATATCGAGGGTGTTGAAGCGTGCCCGTGCGGTGTCAATATTCTTCGTGGCGACAAGATTGCAGACCCCCAGGACGAACTCCGTTTGTTGCTCCACGAACCCCGGCTTGCCTATAACGTGAATACCCGTACAGATCTGGCTTTGGCAGACGCATATCTGATGGATCCTTTGCCCAGCCATGAAGTACACCCAGACTGAATATCCCACTTAAAAAAAAGTGTTCGGGAATCCCGTAGCGTGTCCCGGCTCCGAAAATATCCTCAAATTATCCAGATTTAACAGAACGCATATTAAGATGCATCCCCCATATCAGTATATATGGTGGTTTCGCAGGAGATCGAGCTCTCTGGTCATATCATCGATTCGGGCATCATGACCCAGGTCTTTGACCGGGTTATGGATATGGGCGGTAACTTCGAAATCCTTGTCTTTGATGTCGGAAAGGAGAAGACCGACCCGAGTTACGCACGCCTCCGGATCGCTGCGGCAAACCGGGAAAAACTGGGGTTTATCCTGTCAGAGCTCCACCGGCTCGGAGCCCGTCCTCTTGAGGTCAAAGATGTACATGTGGTTTTGGCTGAGCGCGATCGTGTCGGTCCAAAAGGGTTCTACCTGACAACGAACCATCCAACGGAGATAAAATTTATCGGGGAATGGATTCCGGTTGAATGTATCGAGATGGACTGCCTGATTGTGATGGATAAACAGGCAAAGCGATCATTTTGCACCCCCCTTGCAAAGATCAAAAAGGGGGACCTTATTGTTGTTGGCGAGCAGGGTGTCAAGGTACAGTATCCCGAACGCCCCCGCGAGCAGAGCAACTTTGAATTTATGCATGGTACGGTTTCATCGGAGCGGCCCAGTGTCACCCTGATTGCAAAAATTGCAGGGGAGATCATCGACGTCCATACCAAAGGAGGCAGGATTGTGCTTGTCGGAGGACCTGCTATCATTCATACGGGTGCAGCCAAGGCAGTAGCCGAGATGGTACGGAAAGGGTACATCAACATTCTCTTTGCCGGCAATGCGCTCGCCACTCATGACATCGAGTACAACCTTTTCGGCACATCGCTGGGAATGGATATTTCAACCGGGAAACCCGTGATGGGCGGGCACAAGCACCATATCTATGCGATCAACGAGATTATGCGGGCTGGTTCGATCAGGCAGGCGGTAGAGAAAGGGGTGATCTCGGGCGGGATCATGTACGAATGCGTAAAAAACAATGTTCCTTTTGTACTAGCCGGTTCAATCCGCGATGACGGGCCCCTGCCCGACGTGATCACAGATGCAATGGTTGCGCAGGAAGCGATGCGCCGGCAGCTGGACGGGTGCAGCATGGTGCTGATGGTAGCGACGCTTCTGCATTCAGTAGCAGTCGGGAACTGCCTCCCCTCCAACGTCAAGACGATATGCGTAGATATCAACCCTGCGTCGCTCACCAAGCTGATGGACCGCGGGACGACGCAGGCAATCGGCGTTGTCAGTGATGCCGGGACGTTTTTCCCATTGCTTGCAAAACAGATTGAGATGCAGGAAAGCTAAAAAAAATAAGCTTCAGCCGGTGAGTGGCATACAAAACGGCATTTCCCGGTCAAGAATATAGTGCCACTCCTCTTTACATACGCACTCTGTTTCCAGGAGCGATGTAACGAGATCCCTGTCCGCAGTGAGGGAATAATCACGGATGCCTTTTACAATCACGTCATCGCATGTGCCGCAGTTATGGGGTCCCCTCTGCCTCCCGCCCCCCACAGGATCGCATGTGAGATGAACGGGAGAGTCCTGCAGTATCTGAAGGACGCTCCAGAGATAGGGGGGACGGTATGCCCCGCGTTTCCAGTACCATTCCAGATCGGTCCGGTTCTGTACGGTGCACGGGTTTAAGGATATCTGATCAGCATGCGGCTTTGCAGCCACTATTGAGGTCTTCATATCCTCAAGTGCTTCCTTCTCCGTTAAAAAGAGCGGTTTGAACAAGAGATATGCTTTTACACCTGCACCCGATCCGTGTGCACGTGCAGCAGCATCTGAGAAAGCAGAAAATAAAAATCCTTTCCTGATGCATTTTTCCCGGACCAGATCATCTGAAGTCTCAAGCCCGATCGCACAGAACAGGGGGATTTTCCAGCTCCCGTCATCGATTGCCAAAAGAAACGGTGAAATAGACTCTTCATTGACGAATTCAGGCCGGGTTTCCGCGATAACGATCTTACCCCGAAATGCTGATGCAATCCTGTTTTGGACATTTGGGGGGATTTCATGGGAGTCAAAAAAACTTCCCGAAGTAAAAATTTTTACCATCTGGTATTCATCAGGAGTGTGGTGTTCCCGTATCCAGGCAAGTTGGGAGAGCAGGTTTTTCTCATACGATTCCGGTGATATTTTGCCGGTGTAGCGTTCGTGCCGGTAGCTGCACATCAGGCACTGGTTCCAGCAACATCCCGATGTCCTGAAAATAACCGTGAGGCATTCCAAAATCCTGCCTTCGAACCGCTCCTTCCCCCTCCAGCAGGCGAGCGGGCGTTCACTAAAATCAGAAATCATTAACACCATAGTAGTAGACCTTAGGTTAATGAATAAGTTCGTCCTGCTGGTGCTTGGACTGCTTTTTTTATCCGGTGTCGTTTCCGCATACCAGATCGATATCTCTGCACCGGAGACGCTCGCTGTGGGAAAACCTCTAGTTGTCACCGGAACCACAACCTTTGGCATCGGCACTCCCATCGATGTAGTTCTCTATTATCAGCTCACGACAGCCACGGAGATTCAACGAAAAATTGCATATGTTCAGTCGGACAGGACATTCCACGTTATTTTCGATACGACACCTCTCAGGAAGGGAACATATAAGATTGAAGTTCCGGCGAATGGACGGGGGGATTCTGTTACGATGCGTCTTGTCGAACTCGTGGACAGGATGGATGAAATCCAGTTCAGTTCGCGCCTGCAACAGCAATATAATGGAAAACTCAGTATTGCCGGTATAATGGAGGGGAGCCAGAACTCAGGTGTCCAGATTGACGTGGCGGCACCTGATGGATCCCGGGTGTTCGGGCCGCAATATATCAGCACGAATTTTCAGGGACATTTTTCTGTTGACGTTCCCATTACCCAGACCGGTATCTATGATGTGAGTTTCACGGATGCACAGGGATTTGTGGGAACGGTAAGCATATCGGTAACGGGTGAGGCACCGGTCCCGTCTCCAACTTTAACCGGGAATCCTGTGACGGTCACAACCCAAAAAGACGTTGTCTCTGCCCATACAAAGGCATCACGGGATGCCCCTGCCTATTTTGAAGTGAAAGCCGGTTTAAGTAACGTGAATATGTACACGTCCTCCAAAATTGACTGGGTGGTGGAGTATATCGATGAACGCGGAAACCTGCGTACCATCAATGACAACGGCGCACTGAATCCTGAAGTAATTATCATTCAGGCACCGGAAAAGCCGATCTATGTGAAGGTATATCCGTACAAATATTCTGACAGCGGGGAAGTCTTCCTGTACGTAGAAAATGCTCAGTCGGTGAGAGTCAGCTCCACTATCCCGGCAGGGTTCAGGGCCGGGTCTTTCTCCGGTGCAACTCCCGCGGAGACGCAAAAATCTCCAAGTATTGTAATGACGGTGGTTCTGGCTCTTGTGATCCTGATTTTATTAAGACATCCGTAATCTGTTCCAATTTCAAAGTCCTGGCACCAACTCTGTTCAGGTATTGGTCTTTTTCAAAGAAGCATTTTTTACATAAAAGACCAAATGGGTATGTTACGTGCCGGGGTAGTCTAGTCCGGGAAGGCGTTGGTCTTGAAAACCAATGGTGCCCTGCACCTCAAGAGTTCAAATCTCTTCCCCGGCGTTAGCACAATCTTATTTTGTGGATAAACGGGATGAGTCACCCTTTGAGTCTATTTGATTTTAGGAAAAATTTCAAGAAAACTATTTAGTCCCAACATTGTTTTTATGTGGTTGGAGCTCCCACACTATACGTCAAATATTTTCGAGGGTCACGAATGTGCGTTGCAGTTCCCGCAGAAGTGCTGGAGATTAAAGAGGGAAATATCGGGCTTGTGGACTATGGGGAACTAAAGCAGGAAGTCCGGCTCGACCTTGTCGATGTGAAAGTCGGCGAGTTTGTCCTCGTCCATGTGGGTTTTGCCATCCAGCGGCTCTCCCGTGAGGATGGCCTGGAGACCCGGGAAATATTCCGGCAGGTGTACGCTGCAATGGAGGAGTGATGCACGAGTACAGCATCGCGTATGACCTGTATGCAACTGCCCGCAAGGCTGCACTAAAAAACCATGCTGACCGTGTTAATAAGGTATGTGTGGATGTCGGAAAAATATCAATGGTGAATCCCGATCAGGTGATCTTTCTCTTTGATATAATCAGGGAAGACGACCCTCTTTTTAAAAAGGCAGTGCTCGAGTGCAATGAGGTTGCAGCAGCAACAAAATGTTCCTGCGGGTATACCGGTGACGAAGTGTTTGTCTGCCCGAAGTGCGGGGCGCTGCCGGAACTGGTCAGGGGCAGGGAGATTGTGGTCACCAATATCGAGATCGAGGTTGACGACGCATGAAGGTCACACTGATGCATGGTGCGGGCGGGGAAGTGATGGGCGAACTGCTGCAAACGCTCACGAAGTTTTCCCACAATAATGCCGGTGGGATAGGACTGGAAGCACTTGATGACGGTGCCGTAATTCCGTTCTATGGGCATAATCTTGTTTTCACTACGGATTCCCACGTCGTCCGCCCAATCTTTTTTCCCGGCGGTGATATCGGCAGGATTGCCGTGTGCGGGACGATCAACGATCTTGCGATGATGGGCGGGTGTCCGGTTGCACTCTCGTGCGGGATGATCATAGAAGAAGGGTTTGAAGTCGCAGATCTCGCACGGATTGTTGCATCCATGGATGAAGCGCTCGGTGAAGCAGGGGCTAACCTCGTCACCGGTGATACAAAGGTGATGGAAAAGGGAGCTCTTGACGGGATTGCAATTAATACCGCTGGGATCGGCGTCGCAGACACCATTATTCGGGATAATGGTCTGCAGCCCGGTGACCGGATCATCGTTTCCGGTACACTGGGAGATCACGGGATTGCAATCATGGCGCACCGCGAGGGTTTTGATCTGGGGGAACAGATAAAATCAGATGTGGCGCCTGTATGGGGAATGGTCCAACAGGCTCTTGCCGCAGGCCCGATTCATGCAATGAAGGACCCGACCCGGGGCGGGTTTGCGAGCGCGATGAACGAGATGGCAAATAAAAGCCATGTATGCGTACGGATCAAGGAAGAAAGTCTCCCGCTCCGCAGAAGTGTAAAGAGCGCCGCTGGCATGCTCGGCATAGATCCGCTCGAAGTCGCAAATGAAGGGAAGGTTGTGATGGGTGTTCCGCCTTCGGACGTTGATGCCGTCCTTGCCGCTCTCCGTTCACACAAGTACGGCAGGGATGCGGCAGTTGTAGGTACGGTGACACGGGGTGCACACGTGATCATGGAAACGTCAATCGGGGGGGAGCGTTTTATTGAAACTCCCATGGGGGACCCGGTTCCAAGAGTCTGCTAAAAAATTATATCCCCCCGCTTAGTTTTTCCTACCTGATATACCTCATCAAAAGCCCGAGCGCTTCCAACTCCCGTTTACCGCCACATTTACGGACAATTCCGGCATGATAATCGATGAGTTGTTTCAGTGACGGATCCCGGGTGATCGCATACCGTGTCGCATGGACTGTTGCATCAATGATGCTGTTGAACCCGCGGTTAACCGGCAGTACTGCGGATAAAAGGATCTCCTCATGCAACGGCGAGAGCCGGGCTGTTATCGATTTCGTGCCCCGGTGCTCAATTTTAGCATCGAATGCCTGCCATGCATCAGTCAGTCCAAGCCGGTACATCTGCCGACCCTTTATCATAACGGGAATAAAAGCATCCTGCGGGAGATCAGAAAATGCAGTGGTGACATACAGGACAGGATCATGGACAATGTTTGCCACAACCCACCCGTCACTCTCAATATTGTGTGCAGTATGACTTCCGGGAAAGAGCACCATGGTAAACTGACCTTCCCGGCAGAAGACTCCCATCGGTGCGGCATTGAACCGGGTGGTGGCAATTACTTCGTTAATGCCTTCGTTCAGGAGTCCCATTTCCAGCCCTCACCCAGTGCGATGTAGATAGAGGCGATGATGATATCCGCAGTTGAGCCGGGGTTGATCCCCTGTTCAATGCATTCGGCATCGAAAGTTTCCAAGGAGACCTTTCCATCAAGCACGTCACGGGCTCTTCCAATGACGCGCTGCGCAACTCCAATGCCATGCTCCTTTATGATGAATGTATCAGGTTCTGAAGCAAGCATCAAAAGAAACGCCTTCACTATGGCTTTGCGTCCATTGCCATAGGTTTTCAGGAGGTCTGCCCCGCGCCGTGTCAGCGGGAACCCGGTCACCCATTCGCGGGCAACCATGTCGTTTGCCGCAGAATGCTGCATCACATCCAGGAGGGTCATGTCACGGTCGCGCAGCACCTGAAGCGATTGGGGATCGTTCACATTCAGTTCATCGTTCTTGTGCATCCGCACCTTTGTCATCCCGAATGCCTTGTAAAATGCCACCGCATCAGACACATCGGTCTTTGCGACTACGTTCAGCGCGCCGGCAATATCGCCACCATAGACAAGCGGAATAAGCAGGATGAATGCGCCGAAATGGGTGTTGCCGCCTTCATGGCAGTTTGTCGCCTGCACTGCATGCCCGATGATCTCGCCGATCCTCCCGGTCCCCCGCTCCGCCTCTTCTAGTGCGGGCCGTGAAAAAATGGTCGACGCAAGAAAATGTTCAAGAAGCGTCTGTTCATAATCATGACACCGGTCGACGTTCCCTGGTTTGGGGTACGCACAGACTTCCAGCATCATCGCGAGCTGCGCCCGTTCAGCCCGCGTCATCATGTGGCACGTCATGGAACACCCGGCTCATTATGGTATCAGAGAGCTCACGCTTCAGGCGCATATATTCTTTGCTCGTGAGCCCTTCCTGCTGGATCGTCATGTCCCGGAACATGCAGGGTGAGGATGTTTTACAGCACCACGCGAGGCTGCCAAAACAGGTGTGCTGGCCGGCTTCGAGTGGAGTATTTTTTACCGCTTCGGTCTTGATTTTTAAAAACCCTTCTTTGGTAATCCCGATCCGTTTCAGTGTTGGGATGAGCGGGCAGTCTTTCACCGGCATACAGCAGAACGTGAGCGCCCGGATATCCCCGCCACGGCAGAGCTGCTTGGGAGAGTTGTACCATCCCTGTTCGTCCGTGTACCGGGTAATGGCGGCATCAAGCCCGGAAAGGGTCCGTTCATCTGATTTCCGGGCAAGGGATATGAGGTCAGCCCCATGAGAGAACATCTCCTTTGCAGTATCAAAGGTGTTGATGGAGTTGTTTGCGATCAGCATAAGAGGGCAGATGTTCCGGATCTGCCGGAGTTTTGCATGACCGGAATCCATCAGGTCAATATGGAGGATATCAGCCCCGGCGCCCCAGAGTTTCCGGGAGAGGAGCCGGTCATCCGCTGCCACCCCTGCACGTACTTTGACAGAAACGGTTACATTTGCTGATTTGAGAGCCTTGACAATGTCGATGAGTTCTTTTGGATTCTGCAGGAGATGCTCCCCGCAGCCAGCTTCGACAAGTGGTTTCTGCCGGCAGTGCGCGTCGATCTCATAGACAACTTTGTCCCCGAATGCCTCTGCGATAGTCTTGTAGGATTCCGGGGTACTTCCTCTGAGATTGAGCCCGAACACCACGGCGCTCCCTTTCATTTTCCTGATTTGGGTGCCGAGTTCTTCAACAGGATCGTCATACAGGAATTCTTTTCGGTCTCCCTTTGCAGCGATTGCGTGTGAAGCCGTAATAGTCCGTTCATCAATGGAATACCCGCCAATGAATGCTGCCCCAATATGGGGGGCGCGGGCAAGCACATAACCCGTATCGACAATACCAGCCATCGACGCAACAGCGATCGGTGTACGGACTACCTTATCGTTGATGATGACGCCGAACCTGTTGAAGGATTCCATCATGGATTCATATCATTTGATACACAACAAAGAAATTACTTTGCATATATGAGAGTTATAACCGTTCAAGGTGATACCCGTCGCGCGATTTGGCAAGTGAGATATTTTGCCGGGCATCCTCAATACTGATCCCGCGGTTGTCCTTAAAATGCCCGATAACGGTCGCCCACGGGATGAGGTATGCTTCGCTTGCCTTCCCCGCACCGAACCGGAATTCGATGGCAAGGAATCCTGTCCTCCCCGTCTTTTTCAAAAAATCAGAAATTGCATCGACCTGATGGATGCCTTTTTTATCTGAATGGAAATGTTGCGAGAAATAAATTTTTTTATCAAGGATTGATTTACATTCGATGGCAAGGTAATAGGACGGGTTGAGCGAATCAACAAGGACGTCCACGTACTGGCTTGAAAATTTGTGCTGTTTAAGGCGAAAGGCAAACCCCTGGAAATGGTGGGTCTTGAAAAACCGGTTGAGACAATGGACGATCTCACGTTCAAAGTCACTCATCGATCTCCTATTGATCCTCTCTTTTAAAAAAACCATTTGGTAAGAATTTTTAAGGATAATAGTAATACTATTTGTTATATGGGTATGATGGGAATGTTACTCGTTGGGCACGGAAGCTCGATGCCCTACAACAAGGAACTTGTAGAAGCCACAGGAAAGATGATCACCGCACAGACCCGGGATTTTGTGGTCAAATGCGGGTTTATGAACATGAATAACCCATCGATTAAGGAATCCCTTGAATCTTTTCGTCATGAAAAGATCGATGCACTGGTTGTTGTCCCCCTGTTTCTTGCAAAGGGTGTACATATCGAAAAAGATATACCGGGAGAGATTGGATTTAAAGAAGGGCAGAAAAAAGGGACATTTACCTTGAACGGAAAATCTATACCGCTCGTTTATGCCGATCCGATCGGCAGCGACCCTTTACTTGCAAGCCTGATGGTTAAAAATGCGCAGAAAGCCCTGCAATCCATCTGATTTTTTTTATGATCATGCTGGTACTCGATACCATCCACGGTGCTGATATCATCGGGCGCGAATTTACTGCCCGGGGTCATCGTGTCGATGTGGTAGATGTGTACCGGGATCAGAGTGCCGTAGACGTCCCGACAGCGCTAAAAAAAACGTATGACCTTGTTATTGCACCGGTCCACCTTGATCCTGATCACCCCCTTTTACAGAAGCAAATTTCACGGGTGATCTCGCACCACGAAGCGGTACGCCTGCTGTTGGGTGACCATATCCCGTATCCGATGATTGAAATTACCGGGGCGAGAGGCAAGACGACAACGGCGTTTGCGCTTGCGCACGCGATGCAGGGTCCGGGAGTTCTTCACACATCTGCAGGAACATTCCAATACCCGGGCCGGATGCTGCTCTGGAAAAAAAGCATCACCCCGGCATCGGTCATCGCTGCTGTAAACAAAGCACTTGAGATCAATGGATGGCTCATCGTTGAGGAATCGCTCGGTGTCACCGGTGCTGGTTCACTTGCAATCATCACGTCTATGGAGGACTATCCCTGTGCCGGCGGAAAAAAGAGCGCTCTTGCAGAAAAGCTCAAATCGGTAAAAAACTGTTCACGGGTCCTTCTTACCCAATCCTCCGACCCGAAGTCAGAGGCGATGGTGCACCTTGGTGATATCGCCCGTTGCAAAGGAACACGGTGTCATATCGATACCGGAACGATGAAGGGAACGTTTCAAAACCCGCTGCTCCGGCTTGATGCTTACCGTACTCCCCTTATGCTTGCAGGCGCGGCTGCCTGCATGATGGACATCGATCCGGCTCCCCTTTCGAAGTTCCTGCCTGTTGAAGGGAGAATGACTGTCCGCCAATGTGGCGATGTGACGGTCGTTGACAATTCGAACAGCGGTACAAATCGTGCATCAACCCTTGAAGCAGCGGTATATGCCCGTGCAGTCTCGAAAAAAGAGGAGATCACACTTGTCATCGGGCAGGAACAGGGTGACGGAGCGGTGTGCGAGGGATTTTCAGACTCCGGTATCCTTGATGCAATACATTCGGTCAATCCCAGTCAGCTCATTATTGTCGGGCGTGTACACATCGGCGTACATGGGTCGAAATTACCTGATAGCCTGAAATTTACCCGTGTTTCTTCGCTTGCTGAAGGTCTGGAGACTGCATGCCGGTTGACAAAGGATGGCAGTATCGTGCTTGCGGTCAAGACATGGAGATGACGTATGAAGTACATGCACCCCCGCCCCAGCTCGATCGTTGCCGCACTCTATACTGCCCGCGATCTGGCTGTCGATGTCGCGATCCTTCACGGCCCTTCGGGGTGCTCGTTCAAGCACGCACGGTTACTCGAAGAAGATGGTATGCGGGTGCTTACCACCTCGCTTGCCGACAACGAGTTCATCTTCGGGGGGCAGAAACCCCTTGAGGATGTCTTAAAATATGCAGAAGAACGGTTCGCACCCCGCCGTATTGCGGTTATCGGCACCTGTGTTGCAATGATCATCGGGGAGGACCTCACTTCAGCTGTTGAGAATGCCGGCATTGCGACACCGACCATCGCTGTCGATATCCATGCGGGGTACCCGGAGAATATTGCCGGTGTTCTTGCAACGCTGGAGGCAGCACAAGTGGTAGGATGGATCAGTAATGAAGAACTTGCACGCCAGCGGAACCTGATGGAGAAGGCAAATGAAGTGGAACGACTGCGGGGAGCAGCCAGTGCTGCATATATTGAACCATCGCGCGGCGATGTAAAGCATGTGGCCGCACAGCGCCTTATTGAATGTGCACGCAGCGGGCAGAAGGGCGTAGCAGTCATGAACGCCAAAAAGGAGACGGCGTACATGTTTGCCGATGAACTGATCGCATTGCACGACGCCTGTCCAGATGCCAATATCACCTATATTGTGAACCTTGCCGATCGCGGGCTTCCCAAGGTGCGGGCGGACGCAAAGAGAATCCTTGACGAGATGACTGCCCGGAATGTTAACGGTGAAATCATTGGGGCGCTGGATGAATACGGGGCAAACGGTGAAATCATCGGACAGCGGATGAAGGAACTATCACCATCATTTGCGCTACTCTGTGGGGTTCCGCATGCAATCCCCCCCGAATATACTCAAGGGATTGAGTGCTTCTCCATCACGAACGGACCACGGCAGGTGGAACCGCTCCGTGCGATCGGGCACCAGCACGTGATTGTCGAGATCGACCTCCATCCAAAAACACTCGGCGTCAGGGAGGTAGTGGAGAGTGAGTTCGGTGCCGTGATACGGAGTATCGCATGAAGGCGCTCCTGATCACCGGCGACCGTTCGGGAAGCGGAAAGACGAGTATAACTCTCGCCATTGCCGCGCTCTTCTCAAAAAATAATCGTGTGCAGACATTCAAGGTGGGAATGGATTATATTGACCCGTCATACCTTGCGGCGGTGTCACGGCGCCCGTGCCGTAACCTTGACAGTTTCACCCTCAACAACCGGCAGATACGACAGATCTTTAACTATGGATGCCGTGGTGCCGATATCGCACTTGTGGAGGGGGTGCGGGGGCTCTATGAAGGAGCAGAAGCACTTTCTGATGTGGGAAGCACTGCATCAATTGCAAAAACCCTGTCGCTTACGGTCGTTCTTGTTGTCTCCGCGCAAAGCATCACCCGCAGTGCTGCGGCACTTGTCAAGGGCTTTGCGGCTTTTGATCCTGATATCACCATCGCCGGCGTCATCCTCAATAATGTGAAAGGTGGCTCCCATACAAAAAAAGCCTCGGCTGCAATCGAACATTACTGCAGGGTTCCGGTAATCGGCGCCATACCCCGCATGGAGGAGATGCACCTGACCATGCGGCATCTTGGGCTTGTCCCGTATCGTGAAGGATCAGCGCATGGTGACTTTGATGCACGGATTGCAGCGATAACGGATACTATTGGCAATTATATTGACCTTGACCTGTTGCAATCACTCATGAAGGATGTTAAACCCCCGTCAGGGAAGACAACTCCCTTTGACAAAAACCCCCCACGGGATGTGCGGATTGGGATTGCACTTGATGAGGCATTCAACTTTTATTATGCGGATCTCTTTGACATTCTCCCCGCTCTGGGTGCTGATGTTGTTCCTTTCAGCCCCATCCATGACCGGCTTCCGGAAGCTGACGGATATATTTTTGGCGGTGGGTACCCGGAACTTTATGTAAAAGACCTTGAATCAAACGGATCCATGAGAGAAACGGTGCGGGAAGTATCGTGCAATGGCATCCCGGTTTATGCGGAATGCGGGGGACTTATGTACCTCACCGAACGGATGACGTTAAAGAAAGGCTGGCAGGGAGCAGAGCGCGATTCCTCATTTGAAATGTGCGGGGTATTTTGTGGAGAGACACAGATGCCGGCACACCGGGTAGTCAGTTATGTCGAGGGTACGAGTAGTGCAGCTTGCCCGATGGGTTCTGCCTCGTTCCGTGGGCACGAGTTCCACTACTCGGATGTAGTGCTCGATCCAACCACCAGGTATGCCTACCGCCTCTCCCGAGGAATCGGGATACAGGACAACCTTGACGGTGCGGTGACGGACCGGACACTCGGGAGCTATACCCATCTCCACCCGGTCGCAAGCATGGGGATGATACGGCATTTTATTGAAAACTGCCGGAAAAAAAACTAATACCCGGATGGAAAAAATCTCTTATCCGACCGGTAATTCCGATGCGATCCTCTAGGTTATGGTTTAAGAAAAAATCAGAAACAATTCAGGGAAAATTTTCCGCCTTGTTGTTCTTTATGTTTTTACCCGGTTTCCTTCTTTCTCAAAATCCACAATTTTATCCACAAATGCCGACATCCGGAAGAGGATCACCGAATTCATCTTTTTTGGTTCCAAATCTGCTCTGTCAAAGAAAACTACAAAACAATAAACACCCCAACTTATTCTATGATAATATACATCAATGGGAAGTACCTCCCCGAAGATCAGGCAAAGATCTCGGTGTTTGACCACGGGTTCCTGTACGGTGACGGAGTGTTTGAGGGCATCCGCGCCTACAACGGCCGGGTGTTCCGGCTAAAAGAACATCTTGACCGGCTCTACGATTCGGCAAAGGCGATCGACCTGCATCCCCCGCTTTCAAAGGAGGAGCTTACGGAGGTCATCTGCGAGGTGCTGCGGAAGAACAATCTGGACAACGCCTACATCCGCCCGATCATCACCCGGGGTGTTGGGGACCTCGGGCTCGATCCTCGCAAGTGCCCGAAACCATCGGTGATTGTTATCGCGACCAGCTGGGGTGCGATGTACGGCGACCTGTATGACAAGGGGCTTCGGGCGATTACCGTTTCAGTCCGC
>Ga0268277_1000095_pt1 | contig 67474 bp, 77 predicted proteins | sample saktaG_5_FD_190132 | JGI IMG/M metagenome (GOLD analysis project Ga0268277, IMG submission 190132) | Saline water microbial communities from Sakinaw Lake, British Columbia, Canada - sak_2010_1_5_50m | ecosystem: Environmental > Aquatic > Non-marine Saline and Alkaline > Saline ... | reverse complement strand
TAAAACTGGTTCAGGTAAAGCATTTGCGTATAAGAGATTTTTAAATTCTGAAGTATTAAAAAAAGATTTCTGAGGTCAATTGGTATTCCGAAGCTCAAAGAGCGTAGGATACCGCCCTCCGGAGCCACTTAAATAATCGTTTAATAGAGCGGTTATTTTTATACCCCAAGTAGGACGTTAGAACCTTTAATAATAATTTGGTTGTGGTATAATAGAATTGTTAAGAACAAAAATTATTTAAGAAGTAGATGGGTATGAATAATTATTACGATAATTTTTATAGAAAATGCTCAAAGAAATTTAAAAAATACGAATTTCACGGGAAAAATAAATTAATTATTGGAGAAAAGCCAGATTTTTTTAAATATCTTAAGGAGTTTAAAAATAAAAATTTCAAGGTTCTAGATTTAGGGTGTGGATCTGGTGAATTAACAATTAGACTTTCACCATTTTTTAAGAAAATAATTGGTATTGATCCATTTGTGGATTATATAAAAACCGCAAGAAAATTAAAAAAAGTAAAGGGTAATAAAAATATCGTTTTTAAAATTGCAGATGGAAAAAATCTACCCTTTAAAGATGAATGTTTTGATATTGTTATTAGTTCAAGAGGACCCCTTTCTGCCAAGATTGATATTCTTAAAGAAAGTAAACGTGTTTTAAAAAAAGGAGGTTTAATGATAGAAGAGACTATTGGAGAAGAAGATAAAATAGAACTCAAAAGAATTTTTAGAAGAGGGCAAAATTATCCTGTTCAAGAAACAAAACTTGAATCAGTAAAAAGATTATTAAAACAATCCGAGATGAAACTTATTGCTTCGAAATATTTTAAATTTTATCAAGTTTATTCATCGATTAATAATGTTATAGAAATTCTTGAAAGAGCCCCAATTATCCCATATTTTAATAAGATAAAAGATAAAATATATATTGAAGAAATTGACAAAAGACTGTATAATGGAGGTATAAAATTAAGTAGCCACAGATTATTTTGGTTAGCTAAAAAATAATAAAAGATTTTTTATTACTTAAATTTACTACATAAATGTACATCGTACTTTTTCAAACAGGTTCGAACATCGTTCCACTTGGGGAGCTATCTTTTTTTAGCACTTCAGAATTTTATGCCATCCTTCGCTAAAGAATAAAGCTACGGAATGACTTATGTATTATACATATATATTATGGAGTTCAAAATCTAAAGATTTCTATTTTGGTTATACAGACGATTTAAAATTTAGATTTAAGGAACATAACAGTGGATTAGTTAAATCTACAAAGACATATAGACCATGGAAATTAATATTTTATGCTTCTTTTGAAACAAAAAAGTTAGCAAAAGATTTTGAACGATATCTTAAAACTGGTTCAGGTAAAGCATTTGCGTATAAGAGATTTTTAAATTCTGAAGTATTAAAAAAAGATTTCTGAGGTCAATTGGTATTCCGAAGCTCAAAGAGCGTAGGATACCGCCCTCCGGAGCCAACCTAGTACGTCTTTCGAGAGACCGATGTTCGTCAAAAAGCGTATAAAATATATAACAAACTAAAAACTACTTATGTTTGAAGTAGTTAAAATTAGAAACTTATCTCGGTGATTCTTTTTGAGTTGCGGAGATTTTTAGTTTAAATTTAATTTTATGGAAAACAATAAAAAATCTCAAATAAGACGGGCCCTAATAATAGTTCTTGTTTTTCTGGCTGGTCTTTTTAGTAGTGATTTATTTAACTCTTCTGACGACACTACTGTTCTTGATGAATCTCAAAATAAACTTCATTTAGTTACAGAGGTGATTGATGGCGATACAATTATGATTGATGGCTCTACGAGAGTTCGTTTAATAGAAATAGATGCTCCAGAAGTGGGCGAGTGCTATTATTCCGAATCAAAGGAAGCTTTAAGTAATCTGGTAGAGGGAGAGTATGTGCGCTTAGAAAAAGATGTTTCTGGGGTAGATGGTTTTGGTAGATTACTCCGCTATGTATTTTTACCTCAAGAAGACACAATGGACGACATTTTTGTTGATAACTATATAATAGAGCAAGGATTTGCTGATATACGCGAAGCATCTCAAGACAAGAGATATAGAGAGATTTTAATACACGGGAGGAATGAGGCGGTAGCTATGGAAAAAGGAATGTGGTCAGCTTGCGAACAAGAATTGGAAGAGGAAATGGAGAAGTTTGAGACAGATAATCCTCCTTCAGACCCTAACTGTGTTATAAAAGGAAATATCTCTGAACATGGATATGGCAAAACATATTTCCCCCCAGGTTGCGCTAATTATAAAAGAACGAAAATTGACTTTGAAAAAGGGGATATGTACTTCTGCACCGAAGAAGAAGCCGAAGCCGCAGGTTTCACAAAAGCAGAAAGTTGCCATTAAGGCTTAAATAGTTTTTTCTAATTTTATTGACTTTTGTTTTTAAAAATGAGATGATTTAATCAAATTAATAAACTAATTATTTCTTCACTTAATTTATGAATGTATTAGAATTTTTAAATAAAGATGAGATAAAAAAGATATTTGATTCTGATAGTATTTTTGTTATTGAATATCTTCTCAGAAAAGTTCTTTTTTCTCAGCCAGAACTTTTGCCAGAACAAAATAAACATAATATACAAATAACTAAAGAATTTTTAGAGCAATGGGTTGCTCAAGGGTTAGATTGGGAAATTATTGGCTCCGGTAATTATCCAATAGATGTTTATTCTAGGGTATTAAAGGTTGGTGCTGATGTTAAATTTGTTTCGGCAAAAGTAGACGGTGATAATAATTTTACGAATGGGCAATCAAATGAGACTTCTTTGGGTCAAAATTTTAAAGATGCTGGCAAGAAATTAGATCAAGCCTTTGTAAATAAAGATTTTGCTAAAATCCTACAAGGATGGAAGAATATCATAAATAAAAAAATAGATAGACCTATTAAAGACTATCATTTAAAGATAATATATTATTTTATTTTTATTAGAGGTGGTAATTCAGTCAACCTTGCTGTAGCAAAGGTAAATAAGTCAAAAGTTAAAGACCTTAAAGTGTCAAAAACAACAAAAACTTCAGCGTTTATAAGTGGATTTATTGACGGTAAATACGGGAATGCGAAAGTGTATAAAAGTAAAAAAAGAATGGAGTTAAGGTGTTTGCCTAAAAATATTGAAAAAGACAATTTATTAATTAAATGGGATTTTAAAGATTTTTTAACCAATTCTGGCGTAGATTTACGTAAATTAGTTAAAAATAAGATTAAATTTAACGCCCATATCAAGAAAGAAATTGATAATTTTCTCAAATTTAATAAATTTTCATAGCTTCCCTTATTTGTTTTGCTATCGCTTCTATAACGGTTACAGTGACTGAATTGCCAATTTGTTTATATAAGATAGAATCAGCTAACTTTGGTAATTTATAGTTTTTTGGAAATCCTTGCAATAATGAGCATTCTCTTGGGGTTAATTTCCTTATTCCCTTTTTATCCTTGATAATCGGGACATTGTGTCCACCCGTTCCCATATTTGCAGTAAGAGTCGGACAGACTCCTTTTTTATTTTCTCTAACATATTTTCTTCTCCATTGGTATACTGTGCCAATTTTTTTTATATCATTTTTTAGTTTTTCAAAAAGAGGTTTTCCATTATAGTAATATTTCTCATTAACCCTATCTTCTAATATGTCGGTGATTTTAGTTTTTAATTCAACCTTTTCTGGAAATTCAAAATTTTGATAGTGCTTATATTCCTTAAACCCAACCATATATATTCTTTCACGGTTTTGAGGGACATCGCCATATTCCATACTGTTCAGAACTTTTGTTTTTATATGATATCCAGTATCCCCTAAGGTTTTCAATATAATCTTAAATGTCTTTCCGTTATCGTGATTTTTGAGGTTTTTGACATTTTCAAGCAAGAATCCTGTAGGTTTTTTGGATTCAATTATTTTAGTGATATCAAAAAATAAATTACCCCTTTTTTCATCTTCAAAACCCTTTCTATATCCTGCTATTGAAAAAGCTTGGCAAGGAAATCCCGCAAGCAAGAAATCAAATTCTGGCAAATCATCAATTCCAATTTTTCTTATATCTTCAACGATCAGTTTTGACGTTTTGAAGTTTAGGTCATAAGTATCTTTGCATGTTTTTTCAAAATCATTTGCAAATATTGTTTCAAACCCCGCTTTTTCAAAGCCTAATCTTATACCTCCTATGCCTGCAAATAAATCTAGAGTTCTGTATTTATTTTTTTTATAAGATAAATTTCTGATTACGTTTATGACAATACCCCGAACTTCAACCTCTTTTCTATAAAGAGGTAGTATTGTCTGGTTTGCCGGTTGTAATCTAAAATTATCTTTTTCTTTATATATTTTTTTGAGAGTAGCCTCATTATCGTCTATTATAGCTACGACTGTTTGACCATTTTCAGCAACTGATTGTTTCTTTATAACCACCATATCTCCATTAAATATACCTTCTTCAATCATGCTGTCACCCATTACTCTTAGTGAAAAATATTCTCCATTGGGATCAAGCCCTTTGGTTGAGATTGCGATAGTTTCGCCTTCTTGTTCAATTGCCTCAATTGGTTGACCAGCCGCGATGGTCCCAAGTAGAGGAACCTCCATTAGCGGATATTTTTGATTATTGTTAGTTATTTCAATTGTTCGATGATGACCTGCCAATTTATTAAGAAAACCTTTTGATTTTAATGCTTCTACATGTTGGTGAATAGTGCTGACAGATTTTAAATTAAAATGCTCCCTTATTTCTTCTAAAGAAGGAGCATATTCATTTTTTTGAATGAATTTTTTAATATAATTAAGCACTTGCATTTGTCGTTTCGTGAGCATGTTTTTTTGTTTTTTCTTACATATTATTATGTTATTATAACAAATTATTAATAATTTGACCTGTGGATAACTTTCGGTTTTCTTTCGGCATTTTTATGCTATAATGGAATAATTGTAGTATTAACAAAGGTCTTATAAAACAATTTTAAAGATGGAGGTTAAAATCTAAATATATGTTTAATCTTAATTTTATAGAAAAATTTAAGCTAAGATTCAATGTTAACAGAAAGTATAATGATAGACAGAGAGCTGGTGTTTTATGTGAGGGCAAAAATGCGACCTTTATAAATTGTAAAGGCGTTGGTCCTGATGCGGGAATGATAGATAAGGGGAAAAACACAACCTCGTTAAATTCAGAATGGAAGGCTACTGTAAGAAATAAATAAATTAAAAATAAATTTATGTCTCAAATGTATGAAATTCATACTTTCATAGAGCGAACAAAGGACAAAGATTTTTATGAAATAATGAAAGAAGCTGGAAATGAAATTTACCGAGCTGAATGCGGATCTTTTGGCGTTAAAGGTGCTGTCAAAAAACGAGAGTTAGGTAGCTTAGAGTATGCCAATAATTTAAAAGGTTTATTATCTTTATAAGATATGGTATTAAGCCAGCTGGTATTAGTGAATCTGTGTTTCATTCTTTCAAACCAATATACGAAAATTTAGTTAAAAAACAATTTAAACATGGAATCATGAAAATTTTTGAAAACGAAGGAGTCTAATATATCACATAACACGGGATATCTGATTGGTAAACTAAATAAATTTTTTAAAGGTCGGACTATACATAATTAAAATTAAAAGACTATAAAGATTAATTCTATGTACTGGTATAATTTTCCCAAAGATGTAAACATGGCTCCAAATTCTGAAGGAGTTTATCTTTTATCAGAGACTAATTCCGAAGATGGGATTGTTTATGTTGGAAGAGCGGATAATTTACGTAATAGATTGTCCGAACATCCTGATCCACAAAATCCCTGCCTTAAGAGAAAGAGCATAAATCACTTTACTTATGAAGTAACTGATAACTCTGAATCAAGAGAAGAAGATTTGATCAAAAAGTACGATCCAGAATGTAATCGTACAGATTAAAAAAGAAGGCTTGAGTAAGAGAATAATTTTTGTTCTCTACTCAAGCCATCGGGTTTGATAGTTATATTATAACATAAAATAAATCAATTTAAAGTGGACAAATATATTTTTAAAAGGAAAAGAATTTATTAAATTTTATAAAAAGATTAATTAAAAACATGAGTAATAGAGAAATCTTAATAAAAGCGATAAAGTTAAAAAAGATGGTTGATTTTTCTTATGAATATAAACCAATCAGACGTGCTGCGCCACACGCTATTTACATAAGTTCCAAGGGCAATGAAAATTTAGATGCATTTCAGTACGGGGGTTTTAGTAAAAATGGAGATTTACCTATCTGGAGAAATTTTAAACTATTGAAAATTATGGATTTAAAGATGTTGGATGAAAAATTTGAGACAGCAGATGGATATAGAAGTAATTCGTCAAAATACAATAATTACATTTATAAAATATGAAAGTAACTGCCTCAAAACTTTATGATTATACCCAATGTCCTCATAGGGTATGGCGTGATATTTATGGTCCCCAAGAAGAAAAAATAAAAGAGATAAATCCATTTGTACAGCTCCTTTGGGATAGAGGTATTCTTTATGAGAAAGAAGTCGTTTCTAAAATAGGAGATCATATAGATTTATCAAAGGGCAGTTTAGACGAAAGGTTTAAAAAAACAATTGAAGCGATGAAAAGGAAAATACCCTTAATTTATCAGGGTGTTTTAATTAAAGACGATATAATCGGTGTACCCGATCTTTTAATACTTATGTCTGATGGGGGATATACACCAATTGATATTAAATCAGGTATGGGTAGAGAGGGAGTTGAAGAAAATTCTGATGAAGAAGGGAAATTAAAGAAACATTATGCTATCCAACTTGCATTATATGTCGATGCATTAATCAGATTAGGATTTAAAAATGATAAGCAAGGGATAATTTATGACATAAAAGGAGAAAAAGTTTTATATGACTTAAATTCAACAATTGGAAAAATAAAAAATATTTCACATTGGAATTTATATGAAAACATTAAAGCCGAAGTTGGATTATTATTGGATAACAAAAAAGACAATAAACCAGCGATGACAGGCGTTTGTAAGTTGTGCCCTTGGTATAATAGTTGCAAGAAATGGGTAGAAGAAAGTGACGATCCAACTGGGTTGTTTTGTGTTGGCAGGAGTAAAAGAGATGTTTTAAGTGACGATTTAAATATTTTTAAAATTGACGATATTCTATCTCTTGATTTAGAGGAATTACTGGTACAAAAAAGGAAGGATAAATTTTTTCTAAAAGGTTTTGGTCAAAAGACTTTGGAAAAAATTATTGCCCGGGCAGATATTTTTAAAAATACAAAACAGCCAGTGGTTTATAATAAAATAGCTTTTCCAAATGTATCTTATGAATTGTTTTTTGACATTGAAGATGACCCAACTCAAGAATTTATTTACTTGCATGGCGTCTACGAAAGGAGTTCTAAAGGGAAAAGGTTTTTGAATTTTACAGCTAAAGATTTAACACAAGATGCCGAAAAAAAAGCTTGGGCAGAATTTTGGAAATATATTGACTCTTTACCTCAAGACAATTTTGCCGTTTATTATTATTCATCACACGAAAAAAATACTTATAAGAAAATGCAGAAAAAATATCCGGATATGATTTCGGAAGATAGGGTTGAGAGTTTCTTTGAGAATCCTAATGTAATTGATTTATATCAAATTGTATTAAAGAATACTGATTGGCCAGTTGGAAGTTACTCTCTTAAAACATTAGCCCAATATTGCGGTTTTTCTTGGAGAGATGAAACTCCATCGGGAGCATTATCAATTCAGTGGTTTAATGAGTATATAGAGAAAAAAGATGAAAAAATATTAGAAAGAATTTTGTTATACAATGAAGATGATTGCAGGGCAACAATGATCTTGAAAGATAAGATACAAGAATTATCTAAATTTAGTTTTTATGAGTCTTCTAAATAAATTTTTTGGTAAAAATAATAATTTAGTAGAAGTAAAAAATAGTTTAGATTTTTTTAATATACCAGAGCCAACTAAGTCACTTTTGTTTATTACAAATGAACCTTTGTCTAAGATAGAGTGCGTCAATGAGCTCAAAATAGTAATTACTCTAGGAGGTGATGTTAGAAGTGAAAAGAATAATGATTTTTTTGCTGAACCAAGCTTAATTTGGGCAAGGTTGCCCATAAAAGAAAACAATGATTTAAAGAAAGAAAAAATGTATTACCCGAGTTATACAAGTTTATCTCCCGAATGTAGATTTCAATATTTGCATTGGTTGAAAGATGTTAGTCGGGAAACCAATTTAAGTTATGTTTTTCTATATTATTATGGATTAGAGAGGCATTTGCTTATTGGCCATTATGATTTAGCAGTAGAAGAAATATTTAAACTCGTTAAATATCATGACAAGGGCACTTTTAAATCTTATGCCACCACTGCTTTATTGGCATCAAGTATATATAAAAAAAGGCCTGATATTTTAAACAGAATACCATTTGTTTTAGATCAATTGACAAATCTTGGACTTTTTTTAAGGTTACAGTTAAGAAAAAGTTTATCTGCAGAAGAATTAATTGACTTAGCTTATAAAGTAGGTTTTAAAAATAGAAATTATATTAAAAAGAAACCAACACTTTTTAAAAAGATTTTACAAGAACAAATCAATAAAGACGAGAGTAAAAATGGTTCTATCTTAGAGAGAATAGATCTCGGTTCGTTAAAAAAAAGTAAAGAGAATTATTTTGCTAATTTATCAATACCAGAAAGAATAAGAACTATAAAAACACCACAAATAATAGAAAATAAATTTTTTAAAGAAATAATTTTTAAATTATTATTATTCACTCACGACGAAATCAAGAATAATCAAAGGAATAAGCACTAAAATAATAAAATATGCTTTCAAAAAAATCCATAGAAGAATATAAAAGGATTTTTAAAAAAGAATTTGGTAAGAAAATTTCTGACGAAGAAGCATCAGAACACGTAACAAATCTTGTTAATTTTTTTGAGGTTCTATATAAGATTGATGTTGAAGAAAAAATGCGAAAGGAAAAGTTAAAACAACATCCCAAAGGATTTCATTTACCAGAATCAGAAACATATAATTGTTGTGTTTGTGGAAATTCTGTTCAAGGTAAAACTAGTTGGTATGATAAAAACGGAACAAAATGTCTTTTATGTTAAGATGCATTAGATAAAGGAATTATTCCGCCAGAAGTTTGTCGTGACAATGATGGTTGGTATTCAGTTTGGGAATTTGATTATTATTTCAAGATTAAAGCGCCTACTGTTCGTAAGTTTATCCGCGAAGGGAAACTTAAAGCCAGAGTGATAAAAAATAAAAATGGCCGAACACGCTTTGAAATTTTGATGATTAAAGATAATCCAGGTGTTTTACCGTCAAAGCCTAAAAGCCATATGGTTAGAAATAAGGACGGAAGATATCACATAGAGTATGAAGAAATTAGATTAAATAAATTATTAAGTCTATAATTCATTTTTTTATGAATTTATCAAGTAGTAAAGAATATCAAATCTCATTCAGAAGATTTTTTCTTAAAAAGAAATTTTTTGTTATACCTAAAACAATTAACTCAAAATCAAATTTTACCTTAAATGATCAAAAGTTTTACAAAAATAAATTCTTAATTTACGGCTTTGTCATACAAAAAGTAATTTTTGAACAATTTATTATTTTAAAAGTCCGCCCATATATTGAAGAATGTAATTTGTTTGTGTATGAAATGGTTATAGAGAAAGGAAGCATTATTAGGATAATGGAGATATCAGATATGGCAGTTGCTAAAAGATTTAGGGATAAAGGCATTGGAATACTGTTGTTAGAAATAATTGATAAGATGGCGCGAGAAAATAAATGTTGCAATATTGTGGGTGAATTACAAGATAATAGGGACAGCGAACCGTTAGATAGACGTAAACGTTTTTTTGAGAAAACTGGATTTAATATTTTTCATGACAAACGCTCCGAGTTAAGCGGGTGGGTAATAAGGAAGTCTGTATAGTATGAATTCTATTAGGAAGATTGGGGAAAGATATAAAAATATGGGGAAAATTTGAGACATGGGTTGCTATTTCTAATGTGTAATGATGGAAATAGATAAATTATAATCTAAAATTAAACTATTTAAAAATGTCCAGAAATATTTCAAAATACAGACTTAAAAAAGCAACCGAGCATTTAGCCTATGAAATTATCAATTTTTATGAGATACTATTCAGATTAATACAATCTAATCTCAGACAAGATGACGTTAATATTCTTTTAGATTCTTTTGTAATTCATACACGAAATCTTTTTGATTTTTTTTATCCAAAAAAAAGAGGCTTAAGATCAGATGATATGGTTGTTTGTGATTATATTAGAAATTATAGATCATTTAATACTAATAAAACTAAAAAACAAGATTTGATTTTTATTATTAAGAAAGCTGATAAACAAATGGCCCACCTAACCTATACGCGTAATAGGTATAGTCCTAAAAACAATAAAGGGTGGCCATTTGTTGACATTGCAAGAAAGATGACAAAAACTATAATAGCTTTTTATAATTTATTGCCGAATTCTTATAAAAGTTGGCCTTATATTAAATTAATAAAAGAAATTATAGATAAGGTATAAATAAAATTTAAATTTAATATATGCCATTAAAAGAAAAAGACAAAAAAATATTAGCAGAAAAAATTACCGGAGTTTTTATTTGGACTTTTAAAAAAGGTGATAATATTATTTATAACTTTAATATTTTATGGGCTCTATATGAGGCCAAAAAGCATTATACGGGAGATGAAACTTTATATAATAAACCAATTACGATTATTTTGATATCAATTATTGAATGTGTTTTAGATGATTTTGTTAGACGTATACAAATAAGAAGTTCTGATTTGTTATCAAATATTACACCTCGAATTATTAACGATTTTAAATATAAGAAAACAAGGCAAAGTATTAGAATCAAGAAATTAGAAAAATTTAGTCACTATATTGATATTGTTAAAAAACATAATATATTTGGCTATGCGGTAAGGTTTTACGAAGTGTTAGATTTTTTAAGAGATGTTAGAAATAACGTTCATATTCAAAAAGCTAAAGAAGACGAAGACAAAATTTTTACTGATTATAATTTAAAACTTGCAGAGAAAGCTTTAGAGAAGATAATAAAATTTATGATAGTTAAATATCCGAGATGGAATAAGAAAGAAACAGCTGATAACGTCCCTTATCCGTGGAAATATTTATAAAAAAATGATTCGCAAAACATTTTCAGAAAAACGTGACCTTATTTATAAATCCCGCGAAGCTATGCTTTCGGCCGTCCAGATTTATAACAATCCGCTTATTACTTTTAAAACGGAATCTTTTATAGTTTTGTCTATTATTGCATGGACATATTTACTTCACTCTTATTATCGCTCCAAAGGTATTGAGTATCGTTATTTTACTAAATCAGGGAAACGTAGAAAATTTATTCGTAATCCAGACGGTAGTGTTAAGTATTGGGATTTAAAAGAGTGTATATCAAAAGATATTTGCCCACTTAATAGGGACACAAAGAATAATTTAGAATTTTTAATCGGTTTACGTAATCAGATAGAGCATAAAAAAGCCACAGGATTGGATTCATATTTATCAGCGCGTTATCAAGCCTGTGCTTTAAATTTTAATTTTTATCTCAAAACGCTCCACGGAAAAAAACATGGATTAGATCAAAACTTGGCTTTAAGTTTACAGTTTGCTGAACTTGATTATTCTCAATCAAAACTTATTAAAGACAGGGAAAATTTGATACCCAAAAACATCATTTCCTATGTTGCCGATTTTGATAATAACCTTTCAGGCGAGGAAATAAGAAGCGATCGTTTTGCGTATAGATTACTCTTTACAAAGGTAGTTGCTAAACGACAGGGTCAAGCAGATAGGGTTATTGAGTTCATTGACCCAAAATCAAAATTAGCTGAAGGTATTTCTAGGGAATATTGGGTAAAAGAAGAAACCGAAAAACCTAAATTTTCTGCTAGACAGGTCGTCCAAAAAGTTCAAGAAGCCGGATTTAAAGATTTTGGTATATATCGACACACTCTCTGTTGGAGAAAATATGATGGTAAAAATCCTAAAAAAGGGTTTGGAACAATGGTAGTTAAAACGTGGTGTTGGTATCAAAATTGGATTGATCATATAATTAGAGAAATTAATAAAGAAAAGATGCAAAAATGAGACGCTCCTTTTTATAGTGTCTCATTTGTCTCATTTTGCTCATTTGACCCCGACCGACCTCCGTCATTAATCCTAGTATTTTTATCCTCTGGAACCCTCTTTAGGCTTGATTCCTTAAGGTTCTGAACCCGACTGGGGAGCCAACCTCTTTCAAAGGCTTGTTTAAAAGCCTTTTTTGTGTTATTAGGTTTTGACAAAAAAGGGTAAAATGTTATATTAAAAATAACAAAATAATCTTAAGGAGGATCTATGAAAGAGAAAAAAGTCGTTTGTGTATCTTGTGGGCAAGAAGTGCAGGTAATTCTTGTAAGCTACGGAAATGGACACATAGCAACGTGTCCAAGCTGTGGTAAACTTGCTTATAGTGGCAATTAACAACTGGCTGAAATATCTTAACCCTGGCTTACGTCTAATAGCCAGGGTTTTTCAAAAATAGACGTAAACAAAAGGATATATTAATTATATTATTATTTGTTATTTTAAATTTGGGATATAAATATACTCAGTTTGTTGTTGAAATATAGTTCTAATATCATCCACGATGTGGAGCCATCTTTTTTAATACTTCAGAATTTTATGTATTATACATATATATTGTGGAGTTCAAAATCTAAAATTTTTTATTTTGGTTATACTGATGATTTAAAAAATAGATTTACAGAACACAATAACGGATTAGTCAAATCTACAAAGACACATAGACCATGGAAAATAGTATTTTACGCCACTTTTGAGGGAAAAAAATTAGCAAAAGATTTTGAACGATATCTAAAAACTGGCTCAGGTAAGGCATTTGCGTATAAAAGATTTTTGAATTCTGAGGTATTAAAAAAGATTTCTTGAGCAGTAATGGTATTCCGAAGCTGGACCATTCCGAAGTTTTAACGAAGGGTGGCTAGCGTAGGATACCGCCCTCCGGAGCCAAGTCGGAATTGACCGAGCTTATCATTAAACAAAACAGTATTTTTATAGGAATATTTTTTGAGACTAATTTTGGGTAAATTTATTATGAAAGTTATCCACAATTTAGACTTGTCATATATAGCATATATGCTATATTAGTTATAATCAATATAAATAAAATTAATGGAGAAAAATGAATATAGGGTTTATTACTATATAGACAGTCAAAATAAAAAATCGCCAGTGGAGTCTTATATAAAAAATCTACCCCAGAGAGACAAGGCAAAAGTGTTTAGATATATTAATTTTTTACAAGAAAAACAAGCATCCCTCGGAGAACCTTATACTCGTCACATCATAGATAAAATTCGAGAACTAAAAGTAGATTTCGGCAAAAATCGACATAGAATTTTCTATTTTACTTTTATTGAAAAGAAAATAATTTTATTACACGCTTTTTTCAAAAAGACACAAAAAACACCAATAAAAGAAAAGAATAAAGCAAAATATAATTATCAGGATTTTATTAATAATCAAAAAATAACTCTTAAAAAATATGATTAAATTAACAAATTATGAAAAACATTTCCAAAAGGAAATGAAGAATAAAGAATTTAGAAAGGCTTATGAAAAAGAAGACCAGCGTCTTGTGATTGCATATAAAATTGCTCAATTGCGAAAAAAAGAAAAAATAAGTCAGGCGGAGTTAGCTCAGAAGCTTGGAACCACTCAGAGTGTTGTTGCTAGAATGGAGGGAGGAAATCAAAATTTTACGGCCGATAATCTTCAAAAAATTGCTGCTTCATTTGATCTACGTCTAAAGGTTGAGTTTGTTAAATAATTTTAGAAAATTAAAAATCCTTTTTATAGTGTCTCATTTGTCTCATTTTGTTTATTTAACCCCCGCCAGAGGCCTGCCAGGGGCGGGCAAACGGACAGGCCGACTGACCTCCGTTATTAAATCCAGTATTTTTATCTCCGGGAATGCGCTCTGGGCTTGATTCCTTAAGGTTCTGAACCCGACTGGGGAGCCAACGTAATAACCGCCAATAGAGCGGTTATTTTTTTAACCCACTTTGTACGTTAGAACTCTTGGCGAATAATCCAGTGGTGGTATAATAAAAAGAGAGTTATATTATTGGGAATTCGTTATTAATATGGTTTCTATGTCATGGCGTTAAAAAATTTCATAAAAATTTTTAATGGGGTAGGAACTTAATGGTTTAGTGAAAATTGAATATGGAAAATAATCAGCGAAAACAGATAGTTATTTATCAAGCAAAAAACGGAAAAATTGAATTCCGCGGGGATTTTAAGCGTGATACAGTTTGGGGCAATCAAAAACAGATTGCGGAAGTTTTCAATATAGATAGATCAGTTGTAACTAAACATATTAATAAGATATTCAAAGATGGTGAAGCTGATAATAAAAGCAATGTGCAAAAAATGCACATTGCTAATTCAGATAAGTCTGTGAAATTTTATTCTCTTGATATTATTCTTGCAGTTGGTTATCGGACAAATTCAGTTAGGGCAATAGCTTTTCGCAAATGGGCAACAAGTGTATTAAAAAAGCATCTTTTAGATGGTTATACTATCAATAAAAAACGAATTGGTGAAAATTACGAAAAGTTTTTGCGGGCAGTGGCGGATGTCAAAGCGCTTTTACCAACGGGCAATATAGTTGGCGCGAAGGACATTTTAGAGTTAATTAATGTATTTGCAAGCACCTGGTTTTCGCTGGATGCTTATGATAAGGACACATTCCCCAAAATTGGCGTAACCCAAAACCAAGTTTATTTTACGGCCGAAGAACTCGCACAAGCGCTTCAAAAATTAAAAAAAGATTTGATTAAGAAAAAACAAGCTACCGCAATTTTTGGTCAAGAAAAAAGTAAGGATGCGGTGAGTAGTGTTGTAGGAAACGTTTTTCAGTCGTTTAATAAACGAGATGTTTACCCAACCGTTGAGGAAAAAGCAGCGCATATATTGTATTTTTTTACAAAGAATCATTTATTTGTAGATGGCAATAAACGAAGTGGCGCATTTGCTTTTGTTTGGTTTTTACGAAAAACAAGTATTTTGCGCGCAAGTTTTACTCCTGAAGCACTCACAGCACTTACGCTTTTGATAGCAGAAAGCAATTCAAAAGATAAAGATAAGATGATAGGGCTTGTTTTATTACTTTTAAGGAAAAGGGGATAGGTATTTATATGTTTGAGAGTCTATTTATGGGAAAACGGTGTCAGGGTGCCTTTTATTTTAAATCCAAACAGGTTCTAATCTCGTCTATTGAGGGGAGCCAATGTAATAACCGCCAATAGAGCGGTTATTTTTTTACCCCATGTAGGATGTTCGAACTTTTGATAATAATTTAATTATGATATAATAGAAATATAATTTATTTTAAAAATTTAATAAAAAAATATATGAAGATAGTAATAATTGCCGACATTCATGATAATGCTCATAATTTAGTTATGGCATTTAAAAAAATTTATAGTTATAGGGATATTGATGAAATTATATTTTTAGGAGATTTTGTTGGCGCTGCTATTGCCGGACTTTTGTGTTCATCTATTATCCCAGTTTTTGCTATTTGGGGTAATAATGATGGAGATAAAGCTTTAATCACTAAATTTGCAAATAAAGACGATAGTAATTTAGAAATAGGTTTTGATGTTTTCGATATATTAGAATTAGACAATCGAAAGATTTTTTTATCCCATTATCCTTTATTGGCAAAACCAATGGCTAAATCTGGAGAATTTGATGCTGTTTTTTATGGTCATAATCATTTAAAAAATAAAGAGGTAATTGGGGAATGTCTTGTTTTAAATCCGGGAGAGATTGGGGCATATAAGACCGGGATAGCTAGTTTTGCTATTTATGATACTAAAACAAATGATGCAGAGATTATTGAGATAGAAGGTTCTATTACTACAAACACAGAGGAATCTCAAAAAATGTTTAAAGAAATTGAATATGAATTTAATAAACAGAAAGGACATAAATTTTAATTATGGATAATAAAGAGTATAAAGTTAATAAATTTATGATAAAAGAAAGATTTAAAATAACACCAGCAGTATATTTGGTTTTAATAAAAGAAGGCAAGATTCTCCTTTCTCGAAGATATAATACTGGATATTTTGATAATTGTTATAGTTTTCCGGCAGGACACCTTGAAGGAGAAGAAACTTTTAAACAGGCAATGGTTAGAGAAGCGAAAGAGGAAATAGGGATTGATTTAGATACTGCAGACTTGGAATTAGTTCATACAATGAATAGAAAAATACCAGGAAATGGAAGGGTTGACTTCTTTTTTATGAGTAAAAGATGGCGCGGCGAACCTCAAATTGTGGAATTAGAAAAATGTGACGATTTGGGTTGGTTTAAACTCAATAATTTACCAGATAATTTAATTCCGTATATAAAACAAGCGATAGATTCGTTTTTAAATAATGTAAATTACAGCGAATATGAGGGGGAAAAATGAGAATGAATTAGAGAAAAGGATAGATCATGTTTTATAATTTTTATTTTAAAGAGGGTAGCATCCATCTTAATATATTCTACTAACTTTTAATATGATTTGACATATGTAAAGTTGAGTGTTAAACTTTACATATAAATATTTTTATGTAATGTTAATTATTATGAAAAACACAATGTTTAAATCAGGTACATATAAACAGCAGTATGAATATAAGAGTTTTTCTCCGTCTTTAATCAATGTGGCCTTCAAATGGTCTGACCTTAAAATTGATGTATTACTTGAAGAAGCGATACGATATTTAGGGGAACTAAATGCCTATTCTTTACTTGTGCCCGATGTGGATTTTTTTATTCGCATGCACGTTTTTAAAGAGGCCACGACATCCAGCAGGATTGAAGGAACTAAGACAGGAATAGATGAGGCACTTTTACCCGAAGAAGAAGTCAATCCCGAAAGAAGAGATGATTGGGCAGAAGTACAAAATTATACAAAAGCAATGGATTTTGCAATTACTGAGTTCGAAAAACTTCCTCTTTCGATGAGACTTCTTAAGGATGCCCATAAGATTTTATTGACTGGTGTTCGCGGTAAATATAAAAATCCCGGAGAAATTCGTACCAGTCAAAACTGGATTGGCGGCGCAACACTGAAAGATGCGGTATTTATTCCACCGCATCCCGATGAAGTGCCAGATTTACTTAGTGACTTAGAAAAATTTTGGCATAATGATAATATTTATATGCCCCACTTAATTAAAATTGCTATTAGTCATTATCAATTTGAAACCATACGTCCATTTTTAGATGGTAATGGTCGGATTGGTCGATTGCTTATTACTCTTTATCTTGTGTCGCGGGGTATCTTGCAAAAACCAACGCTATATTTGTCGGATTTTTTTGAAAGAAATAAGGGCACTTATTATGATGCTCTTACCGTTGTAAGGACTTCGAATGATTTAGAACATTGGATTAAGTTTTTTTTGGTTGGCGTTGCGGAAACAGCAAAAAACGGCAAATTGACATTTGAGAAAATTATTACTCTTAGGCATCAATCCGAACAAAAGATCACGTCTCTTGGTAAAAGGACAAAAATAGGCCAAGAGCTACTAAAACATTTATATTCTCAACCCATTTTAAACACTAAGCAGATAGCCGAGAAATTAAAAATAACTCATCCTTCGGCGAGCACATTAGTCAAACAATTTGAAAAAGTTGGAATTTTTAGAGAAATCACTGGATTTAAAAGAAATCGGTTGTTTGTGTTTTCTGAGTATTTGAAATTATTTTAGAAGTAAAACGTCATGAAGGAATCTTGGAAATATGGTGAGTAGTGGCGCGGAAAAAATTATATTTTTATCACATTCAGTATTAGATTTGGAATATATATACTCATTTTGTTGTTGAGATGTGGTTCTAATGCCACTTACAATTAAAAGAAAAGATTAATATTTCTCCAAACAGGTTCTAATCTCGTCTATCGAGGGGAGTCATACTCTTAAAAAGGCTTTTTTTTAGCCTTTTTTAGTTATTGACAAAAAGGAAAAAATATGATATCCTTTAAATTAAATAATTCCAAAGGAGGGAATCATGATCATACGGCCCATAATCGTTCTATTTATGGTAGCGGTATTTGTATACTTGCTATTCAAGAACGTCAAGAATGTGAGTGAAGACGAAGATGTTTCTCGTCTTCAAAAGAAAATCTCTGCCCTTGAGACAAAAAGCACAAAGGTCAAATCTTTGAAACAGGAAATTGCTACTACTGTTTCATTAGAGGCTATTGACAGAGAGCTTGTCGAGCTTCGTGCTAAACTGAAAGAGGCGGAGGCAGAGGGAAAATCTTGACTTTTTCTTTTTGGAAGGGATAATGAAGTCTAACTTCATGATCCCTTCCAAAAAATTTGATTTCAAAAAACGGTGTCAGGTACCTTTTATTTTAAATCCGGAATATAAATTTAAGCGAAATTAACCAAGCGAAATTAACCTTTAACGTCAATTTCAAGTCAATATTTTTATCCTCGGGAATGCCTTCCGGGCTTGATTTTTTGGAGCTCCAGATTCGAAAATGGAGCTTATTTATATATAATTGAAAACCATTTGATAAATTGTTATTTATTTGTTATTCTATAATTAGAATTATTTATTAATATTTTTTTAAAATGCACATTCTAGACGATCTAAAATTTAGAGGATTATTAAATCAATGTAATGATTTTGATATTCTGTATCAAGAATTAAAAACTAAGTGTATTTTATATTGTGGCTTCGATGTAACAGCTGATAGTTTGCATATCGGTAATTTGCTCCCTTTGGTATGCCTTAAGCGTTTCCAAAAATTAGGCCATTCTCCAATTATTCTTGTAGGCGATAGTACAAGTTTGGTAGGTGACCCTAGTGGTAAGAAATTAGAAAGGAAACTGAATTCTGAAGAAACAGTTAATGAGTGGTCGAAAAAAATTAAAAAGCAAATAAAATTATTTTTTGGCGATAGCGATTATAAATTAGTTTCTAATCAGAGCTGGTCTAACAAATTAAATTTTTTTGACTTTATCAGGGATATAGGTAAACATTTTCCTATAGGATATATGTTAGCTAAGGAATCTGTTCATTCAAGGTTAGAGTCGGGAATCTCGTTTACAGAATTTAGTTATATGCTTATTCAGGCATATGATTTCTTTATACTTAATAAAAAATATGATTGTCGACTTCAAATTGGAGGGAGCGATCAATGGGGAAATATAACAGCCGGTATTGATTTAATAAGAAAAAAGCGCCAAAAAAAAGCTTTTGGCTTAACAATTCCCTTAGTACTTAAATCAGATGGCTCAAAATTTGGCAAAACAGAATCAGGAACTATTTGGTTAGACCCTAAAAAAACCAGCCCCTATAAATTTTATCAGTTTTGGATAAATACTAGTGATCAAGATATCATGCAATTTTTAAAATATTTTACTTTTTTATCTGCTAAAGAGATAATTACTTTAGAAGAAAAGGTAAAAAATAATCCCAATGAAAGAGAAGCGCAACATATTCTAGCTTCTAAGATGACTGAGATGATACACGGAGAAGATGTTCTTAAAAAAGTAAAAAAGATAACAAATGCTCTTTTTGGTAATGGAGTGAGATCTTTGTCTATTAATGAAATAGAAGATGCTTTTGATTCCATCCCATCTTATACAATAGATAATCAAAATAAAGTTCAATTGGTTGATATTTTAGTTCACGCAGATATTTCCCCTTCTAAAAGACAAGCTCACGAAGATATACGAAATAAGTCTATTCATATAAATGGAGTAATTTGTTTAGATGTTGGAAAATATTTGACGTCAAAAGATAGATTATTTAACCAATATACAATAATCCGTAGAGGCAAGAAAAAATATTTTTTAATAAAGTGGAAATAAAGGTCGGTATATTTAGATTGATATTAAATTTAAATTTATGGACACAGTTAGAACAAGAATAAAATGTTGTTATACTGGAGACAAATGTCCAGAAGTTGTATTTATAACAGAAAAAGAAGGTAATAAAAATTTTATAAAAATTATTGATGATTTTGGATCGGAAATAAAGATGACGCAAAAACAGTTTGATGTCTTAAAAAGTTTTGTTAGAGAAGGCAAGATTTAATTGTGAGAAAAAATACATGGAAATTACTGAAGTTATTTAGGGAATCCAATATAGATTTTTATTTGTATGGCGGATTCGCGATAGAATTACCCCGGTATCAAAGGATTAGTAATTTATATTCTAAAGCAGATGACCACCTAAACCGGACTTTTAATTTTAAAAAAAATAGGAAACAAAAAAGACGTCACAAAGATATTGATATTTTTATTAACACAGAATATTTAAATAAGATTAAACAGCTAGTTAAAGATGAATATGTTTTATTCCCCATAAAGGACACGAATAAAGTTATATCATTTAATATTTTAGATAATAATGGAAGTAATCTAGAAATAGATATAAAATTATATAAAGAATTTAAATTAAATCGGGAAGAGATATTATCTTTCAGTAATATTATTATATCGAAAATTTTTTTGATAGAAAATTATTTGGTTTGTTGTTATGGTAGTCTAAAAATTAAATTGCTACCTTTAGTATTATTGTATATTTTTACAATTTCGGCTGATAGACACAAGTCAAAAGAAGTTAAATTTTTAATATCAATTTTGAGTCAGAATATGCGCAAAGAGACTTTTTACATATTACAACAAAATATTAAGTTTTATCAGTCAATTCAAAAATATAATTTGGAAATAAAAAAATTTGTTGATAAATTAAAATACGGATTGAAGATTTTAAACAGAAATAGTTGATTAAAAATATAAGATTGTAATAAATTGTAGTAAAAGCGGTTTTTTTAAAAGGGGACTGTCCCCAAAAAACACCGCTCGCAAACCCGCTCCCAGTTGAGATTTCCGAGCGGTTTTTAAAAAATAGTCGAATATCGACTACTTTTTAAAAAAAGTGTCAATTATTTTTTTGTAAGGGAAAGAGGTGTCAGGTACCTTTTATTTTAATGATTTTTTAGTTTTTTAGCCTACAACAATGGAGATAGTTTAGCTATCCAAGTTCCCACATCGTCCCATCGCCCGAGCCATAAATCAGAACGAAGTTCTGATTTATGCCGTGAACCGAATTTATTCTGGTTCACGGCAACAATTAGTTAGTATAAAATGCCAATCAAATTTTATTATGTTTATATTCTTTTAAGTCTCCATGATGAAAATTTCTATATTGGACTAACAAATGATTTAAAGAGGAGATTATCAGAACATAAAAGGGGCAAAAATATTTCTACTGCAAAGCGTTTACCACTTAGACTTATATATTTTTTTAAGGGGACTGTCCCCTTAAAGTATCACTCGCAAACCGGCTACCAGTTTAGGTTTCTGAGCGATTTTTTAAAAGTAGTCGAATATCGACTACTTTTAAAAAAGCCAAAATTTGTCTCGGTAATTATTTTAAATTATGGGGATTTTTTGTTTTTTTTGTGTTATAATAAAAAGGATTTAACAAGTTTTTAATTTTTTCAACAAAAAGTAGTCGAAATAGTTCTAAATTGAAAAAATCGTTCTATAATTTTTTTTCAGAGCAGGTTTGCAGGGGGACAAAAAAGGGGACAGTCCCTATTAAAATATTAAGAATAAAAAATAGTTTTATGGAAGTCGTAGTCTTATTATTTGGTGAAGTAGTTTTATTATATTTTTTAATCTATGACGTGTGGATAATAATAAGGGGGTCTAACCTTAAAATAAAAAGAGGAATAAATAGTTGGTTATATTTTCCTATTGCATATTCTGTTTTGTCCGCGATATATATTGAAATTATTAACATATCAGAAATAAATAATCCATATAAGGCTATAGTCTTTTTGTTTAATTTATTTATATTGTTTTATTTATGTTTTTTTTCAGCTTGTTTTAAAAACAAAGTCGTTGGTTTGTTTCAAAAATCAATTAATTTGGACGAAAAATTATGATCCTATAAGAGAAAAGGCTCTATTATAATTAAAATTTACCTTGCTAAAGTTTCAAATAAAAGAGATAGGAACTGAGTTAAAAATATGCTAAAATAATCCTATGAGCAATCAAGTAATAAGCAAAAAAATCAAAAATCAGTTATTGCAAAAATGGGACATAATTTCTTGTAAAGAGAGAATACCGACAAAGAAATATCATCAAAGTGAAACTAAAGACAATAAAAAACTGATAGCGATTCTTTATCGCCGATTAATTCCTGTTTTAGATAAAACTCTAAAATCTCTAGGAATTAAATTTGACCAAAGTTTGATTGATAAAATTAGAAATACAGTTAGCGTGAAAGAAAAAGCGAGCCACCAGAAAAAATTAATCAGATTTCTCGTGAAGCAGTTTAAAAAATTTCCGCTCGAAGATGAGACATTTTTGCCAACAGATATCCAAAAGTTAAAAAAATTTAATTGTGCCGGAGGGTCTTTGTTATTTGCTCGACTTTTAGAAAAAGCGAAAATCAAAAGCTATTGTGGTCTTGCATTTAGGCACTCTGTAAATATTGCTCAATTAGCAGATGGTTCGTTTGTTTATATATGCACTAGAGTCAACCTAAAGGGCACTCTCGATTATAAAAACGAAGGAGGAAATAAGCTTAAATGTAATGTTGTCTCTATAAATAATAAAATTATGGTAGATAAAAACACGGGGGTTAAATATTTAATGCTCAAACGCAAAGAAATACCATACAGATTAGTTTTGGTCTTACCCCAAAAAGAACATATATTCTCAATAATAGATAACATGGAGAATAGTTTTTTCTTGAAGGTTCGTAATTTATTATTTTTAGAGATTCAAAAATTCGAAAAAAGAAACAAATTGTGGAAAAATGAAAGAAAATATTTTAGCAGTCCGGAGGCAAAATTAATTCTTAGGAATAAATATTTGCGTGGCGTTCAAATTCAATAAAAAAGTAATTAAAAGGGGACAGTCCCCGAAAAATACCTCTCGCAAACCTGCTTCCAGCTAAGATTTCCGAGCGGTTTTTAAAAAATAGTCGAATATCGACTACTCTTTAAAAAAAGTGTCAATTATTTTTTTGTAATGGAAAAAGGTGTTAGGTATATTTCGTTTTAATACCCCATTTATTTTTTTAAAAGGGGACTACTCCCAAATTTATTTCACAAATAAAATTAAATTAATAATACAAATATGAAAAAAAGCAATTGGCTAGGATTTTTGGGTTTTCTTGGTTTTTTGGGAAAATATAATGCATGGAATTATTTAAATTTTCTTCACTTTCTTAATTTTCTCCATTTTATAAGATTTTTTTATTCCCAAGAGAATCTAAAAAATAAATAAAATTTTAAAAAAAGAGACTGTCTCTGAATTTTTCAAGGCCATCAGGCCTTGTTTTAGTTATCCACAGTCTATATTTGACAACTTAATATTATTTCAGTATAATATGAATGTTAGGTAAACAACAAAATTATGGAAATATTAACCCCAAAACAAGAAATAATACTACAAGCCATTAAAAAGTTTTTTTCTGAAAATAGAAAAATGCCCACAATAAGAGAATTAAAAGAAGAAAGCGCTAAATTAGGATTGAGATTTAAGAGCTTGCGAAGCGTGTTTTTATATCTTAACGTATTAGAGAAAAAAGGATTTATAAAAAGGGTTTCTCGAGATAGGGGAATTGAATTAAAAAATCATGCTGTAAATAATTTTATTAATGTACCTGTTTTAGGCATGGTCAATGCCGGTAGCCCAACTTTTTTTGCAGAACAAAATATAGAGGGTTATTTAAAGGTTTCTAGGGCGTTATTAAAAAATAGAGAGGTTTTTGCTGTTAGGGTTTTTGGCGATTCTATGAATTTAGCCAAAATAAATGGGAAAAAAATTAAAGAAGATGATTTAATTCTTGTTGATTATCAAGTTAAAAATTTTAACAATGGTGATAAAGTTCTGACCATTATTGATGGATTGGCCACAGTAAAGATATTTAAAAAAATAAACAAAAAAATGATTGGATTGTTTCCTGAATCGACAAACAAAAAGCATCAGCCAATTTATCTAACACCATCTGACGATTTTATTATAAATGGTAAAGTAATAGATGTTTTGGGAGCTTAAAAATTTGTTCGAAAAGAAATAGCCCGTTTAAATATAATTTGATATAATAATTAACGTGAGCAAGTCTGATAAAAATAAATTATGATTAAGGCATATTTTAAAAGAAATAATTTTACTTTATACCACAATGATTGCTTAAAAATTTTAGAGGCGATTCCTGAAAATTCAGTTGATATGATTTTTGCCGATCCCCCTTATTTTCTTTCTAATGGAGGCTTTACTTGTAAAAATGGCAGAATGGTCAGTGTTGATAAGGGAAAATGGGATGTAACGAATGGCTTAAAAAAAGATTTTGAATTTCATTTAGAATGGATAAAGGCCTGCCATAGAGTTTTAAAACCAGGCGGTACGATTTGGATTTCTGGGACATATCACTCAATTTATCAGTGCGGTTTTGCCCTGCAGGTGAATAAGTTTCATATTTTGAATGATATTGCCTGGTTTAAACCCAATGCTTCGCCAAATTTAAGCTGCCGTTTTTTTACAGCTAGTCATGAGACTTTGATTTGGGCAAGGAAAGACAAAAAAGAAAAACACATTTTTAATTATGATTTAATGAAAAATGGCATGTGGCCGGAAGATGCTCTAAAAAAGCCGGGACTTCAAATGCGCTCTGTTTGGTCAATAGGCACCCCAAAGCCAATTGAAAAGAAATTTGGCAAACACCCAACACAAAAACCAGAGGATTTATTAAAACGTATCGTGCTTGCAAGTACCAATAAAGGCGACTTGATAATTGATCCATTTACTGGAAGCTCAACAACGGGAATTATTGCTCATCTTCTAGGGCGAAAATTTATAGGGATTGATATGGATAAAAAATATCTTGTTTTATCAAAAAAACGATTTGAAGAATTAAATAAAAATTTAAAAAGTAAATATTCTTAAAAATAATAAATTAATTTTATGAAAAAAGGTGGAGTAGGTGGGACAAATACAAAAACAGGACTTTATTTTGAAGGCAAAGTCGATTTTCTAGATTTTATAAAATTACAGAAAAATTATACCGTTAAAGGAAATACAATTTTTTATAATGAGAAAAAAGTGGGGTTGTCTTTTAAAAAACATGGGTTATATAGATATTTGGAAAAAGAGGGTACGGATTATAAAGAATTTATTTCTAAAAAAATTTTGCCCGATGATGTGATATTTGTTATCACTAGTAATACTTTCTTTATTATCGAAATAAAGTTCCAAGAAGTTGCGGGTTCTACTGATGAAAAATTGCAAACTTGCGATTTTAAGATTAAGCAATACAGAAAACTATTGTCGCGCTTGAATGTAGAAGTACAATATATTTATATTTTAAATGATTGGTTTAAAGATCCGGGATATAAAGATGTCCTCGATTATATTATCTCAATAAATGGCTGTTCATATTATTTTAATTATCTACCGTTGCAGAAAATAGGATTACCTATGCCTAAATGAAAAAGTCTAAAAATTAATTAATTTAACAGAGACTAGTCTATAAACAATTTAACTGAAAGAAAATTGTCTAAAAATGAAGCGATGAAGATAATCGATAATGATACGTTTAATTTTTCCAAAACGGTCTATTTAAAATTAAAAGTTGATGACCACTATTCCTAATTTGTTAATTTCAGCGCAGAGATGATATTTAAAGATTATTTAATGGAGTATTTTTTGCTTATCATTTAATAAAGATATTGATATTATTTAAATATAATTTATTTTTAAATAGATTTATGCCTAATGAGATAACGCCATCTGCTTCCAATAAAAATTTTGAGAGTATTAAAAAAGTTGATAAAAATGAAATTGAATATTGGAAAGCTCATGAATTGTGGATAACCATTTTCACCACCAATTTGATATTCAAATATTATTGTGATAATATGATTGTATGATATATTATTCTGCCAGGAAAATTTTTAAAAAATTAGGGTATAGCCGTTGGCAAAAATTTGAGAGATTAATTCAAAGATCTTTGAATTTGATAAAAAATAGTTTAAAGGAAGGTTGTATCAAAAAAACAAAAATAGAAGTTTTTATCGGCAGCGGGGCTAAAAGAAAAATCATAGATTATTTATTAGACAAAAAAGCATTTAATCTTGTATGTGAAATGGCTCAGAGTTATAAATTGAATAAATCTCATTTATTACGGAACGAAACACTTATTTTGTCTCAACTAAAAAAATATTGTGATTTAAAAAAAATAAAATTTGAATTTCAGTATCAATTAGGAAAATATTTTTTTGATTGTAAAATTAGAAATATTTTAATTGAATTTGATGAACCGCACCATGAAGAAAAGAAAGTTTTGATCAATGATAAAAAAAAGAATAAAATAGCGAAAGAAAGTCATTATAAACTCTTAAGATTCACATTAAAAGACGATATCATTGATATTATTTATAAAGTGTTTAGTTGATTTTAAAAAATAAAATAAAAAAATGAAAAAAATTGCTATTTCAGACGAAAAGTTTTTTTCTGTGGCCAAACAAGCCGGTGTTACTAAATTCGGGTTATTTAATGACGCTGGATATAGAGGTCTTTATGGCATGCCCCTATCAGGTGTTGAACGGAAGAAAGGAATAAAAAAGAGAGAATTATTAGATAGGGCTGGTTCTACTGAATTGGCGGCTAATTTATTTCGCATTACCCAAACCGACGAAAAGTTGAGAAAGGATAAAATAAAAGGGGATTATTCAGCCTCTCAAACTCATTTTATGGTTGGAGGAAAGGTAAGACAAACTATTAAAGAAATTGGCGGGACAACTCCAGAACATCTACCTACAGAAAAACACATCAAAGAAGTAAAAAAAGAAATAAAAAAATTGGAGAATATAAAAAATAAAAAGATTGAAGTTAATAATAAAATTAAGTCTTTGTAGTTAAATCAGGTATGTAAATATACTCATTTGATTGCTGAATAACAGTTCTAACATCCCGCCAGAGGCGGACAGGCCGTTCACGATCTGGAGCCAATGTAATGGAAATGCATAGGTTTGACATAATTTTACAGCTGATATATAATGGAAATGCATAGGTTTAAATAAATATATATGAACTCAGAGTTAATAACAATTGGGCAAGTGTCTAAAATGATTGGGGTTTCTATTGATACCTTACGTCGTTGGGACAAAGAGGGAAAGTTATCACCGATTCGCAGAAAAAAGGAAACAGGATATAGATATTATAAAAAAAAAGATATTGAAAGTTATAATGTGAAAAATCTGTTTAGGTTAGCAAGGTTTTGGATTGAGGATGACTCTGGCTTCGAGCCTCTCCACGATTTTTATTGTCCTGACAGTTCTGTGTTTAATGCGTGGATAAAAAGGATGGAAAATGAATTAGGAAGAGTAAAGGGATTAAATTTAATATTCCCTTTAATTTCAGCCATTGCTGCTGAAATTGGCGATAATTCTTTCAATCATAATTTAGGCAACTGGCCGGATATTCCTGGCATAATTTTTGCATATAATTTAAATAAAAGAATAGTAGTTTTAGCGGATAGAGGGCGAGGTATATTAACAACCTTGAGAAACGTTGAACCGAATTTGGCAAATCACCAAGATGCTTTATATGTTGCTTTTACAAAACTTATTTCAGGGCGCCCGGGAGAATCAAGAGGAAATGGATTGAAATTTGTAAAGGATGTTGTGATGAAGAATGAAATAGGCTTATTTTTTCAAACGGGTGATGCATATTTTGAAATTAAAAAAAAGAATCCTAATTTCAAAATAAAAAAATCAAAGATTAATTTTCATGGATGTTTAGCTTTAATTAAATTTTAATAAACGTATGATTATAGAGTTAAAAAAATTTGGAACAACCTTAGTTAGTAGGCAATTTGGAAAAGAATCTTTTGCTGCTTTTTTGCCGTCTTTAAAAAGAGTTCAAGACGACGAGATGGTTGAAGTTGATTTTTTAGGGGTTGTAACTTTTACGCCTTCTTGGGGTGATGAGTTTTTAGGTCCCTTGCTTAATAAATTTAAAGATAAGTTAGTATTAAAAAATACTGAAAATTTATCAGTTCAGGCGACATTATACTTATTGGAAAAAATTTATAAAAATAAATTTAAAGTAAAAAAAGAGATACGGAAAGCTGGTGTTTTATGTGAGGGTAAAAATGCGACGTTTATAAACTGTGAAGGCGTTGGTCCTGATGCGGGAATGATAGACAAAGGGGAAAATACAACTTCGATAGATTCAAAATGGAGGGCTACTAGAAGAAATAAATAAATTATTAGATTAAATATCTCGGGTGAATGAAGATTATTTGGATATCCAGGTTCCTGCCTCGTCCCGTCGCCTGAGCGATTTTTTTTAATACCTCAGAATTTTATGTATTATACATATATATTATGGGGCTTAAAATCTAAAAATTAATATTTGCGTTATCAAAAAAAATATGAAAAAATTATCTCAAAGAGGATTTTCAGTAATAATATTAACAGTAGTCATTATTTTAGTAATTACTGGCGTAGGCATTGTAGTTTGGAAACAAGGGTGGATATCAAAAACTCCTGTAGTGACAGGAAATTCGATATCTATCCCGATTTTGGACGAAACCGCTAATTGGGAAACTTTCGTTTCTATTAATAATGGTGTCACATTTCTTTATCCAGAAAATTTATCAACTAGCTACATCAGTCCTCAAGGATGGCCACCAGAGCTATTGATAATAGATGACGCTGGATTTTCATGCGAAGAAGGCGGACTCGGGATTGATGGGCGTCCCGGCATGACCGTACAAAAGCAAATCAATAATATTATTTATTGCATTAATAGCGTCAGCGAGGGAGCTGATGGAACTTTTTATACGAATTATACTTATACATTTATAAAAGATTTAAAACTGGTTAAACTTAGTTTTACTTTAGCATATCCACAATGCGAAAATTATAATGATCCACAAAAGACAGAATGCGAGGAGGAATACCAGATTTTTGATTTAGATACGTTAATCAATCATGTTGCAGAAAGTATACAATTTTAAAAATATGTTTTTAAAGGTGGGATTATTCACGAGTTTTTTTAGTTGTGGTATAATAGAATTATGAAAATTATACCTATTATTATTTCGATATTTATTGCCCAATTAGCCGGAATTATTGGTTCAATTTTTACATTTATAAGTGTAAAAACTTGGTATGCAAATTTAATAAGACCTGGGTGGAATCCTCCCTCATGGTTGTTTGGACCGGTTTGGATAATCCTTTATATTCTCATGGGCGTTGCTGCATATTTTGTTTGGCAAAATAAAGACATCCCACTCGCAAAATTGGCTTTATTTTTTTATGGATTGCAATTATTGTTAAATGCCTTATGGCCAATTATCTTTTTTGGGTTTAAAAATCCAGGATTGGCTTTTATTGAAATAATTATTCTTTCAATTTTTATTATTATTACTACTGTATTATTTTGGAAAATTAATACTCATGCTGGTATTTTGCTTTTACCATATATTTTATGGACATTGTTTGCCACTTTTCTTAATTACGCTATTTGGCGATTAAATTAGCTAAGTAAGACAGTTTTTGTTTAATATTTATTTTTATGGCTTATCTAAGCCATTTTTATATATTGACAAATAGATAAAATATGATATTATAGATATAATCTTTAAAATACGGAGGTAAAATTGAAAGTTTTGATGATTCCCGCTGGTGGAATCATCAAGCGGGATAAATTAGATTTCGATACGCTTTTGCGTATCGAAAGGGGGGTGAAAATATTTTACTCCCGCCCGGCTTATTGGGACAAAATTTTAGTTTCCGGGGGAATATTCCTTCCTTCGGAGATTCAATCGATTTCCGCTGCTAAGCTGATGGCAACTGAGTTGATTAAAAGAGGAATTTCTTCTAAAAGAATCATATTAGAAGAAAATTCTCTTGATACGTTTCAAAATGTCGAATTCAGCATTTTGAAGTGCGCAGAAGTTGGGATAAATCCAGAAATTACGGTTGTTACTCAGTGGCAACACGCAATTAGATTTTGGATTTGTTTTAGAGGTTATAAACTAAAAATTTATTTAAAGCCAATAAGTTATAGAGTACCCATCATAACGTGGTTAAAAGAATGGTTTTTCATTATTTACCACGTTTATGACCGAAGAGGGGTAAGACCGTTGGCGTTAAAAAACCGAAGAGAAAGGAGGCAAAAATAAGGGAGTCCATCTTAATAGATAAGGACTCTTTTCTTTGTTTGGTTTGTTTTTTTATAGTTTTTTAACAAAAAGGGGGAGTTATTTTTTTAAGCCAATGTTTAGATGTTTAATAATAATTTTATTGTGATATAATTAAATCGCTTTAATCTTAACATAATAAAAATTGCTTTTGTTATAAAATAAAATTTATGTTTATGTCTAAAAAATTTTGGATTTTTGTTTTAATTATCGCAATTATCATTGTCGGGGCGGTTTTGGTGATTCCATGTAAGAATGATCAGAAAAATGAAGGGTCTGTAAAGATAGGAGCAATTTTGCCGTTAACCGGCTCAATGGCGACATACGGCGAAGGATGGAGAAATTCTATTTTATTGGCAATTGAGAATAGTGGCTTAAAAAATAAAATTCAATTAATTATAGAAGACGATGCCAGTTGCGATGTAGTCCAGGATGTTACTATTGCGCAAAAATTAATTAATATAGATCAAGTAAGGGCAATAATTGGACCGGCTTGTTCGTCTTCACTTTTAGCGTTATTGCCAGTGACTGAAGAAAATAAAATTATTTTGATTTCTTCTTCAGCAACATCAAAATCATTGAGCGGATCCGGCAATTATATTTTTAGGACCATTAGTTCAGATGCGGAAAAAGCTGTCACTGTGGCAAATTTCGCTTATAATAGGAATTTTAAAAAAGCTGCTTTATTTTATGATTTAGCGAGCGACGCTTTTATCCAACAAAGAGACGATGTTAAAAATGAATTTATTAGATTAGGAGGAGAGGTCGTCGCAGATGAATCTTTTAAAACGGGTGATACTGATTTTAGATCCCAATTAACAAAAATAAAAAGTTCTGATGCGGATTTAGTGTTCGTTGGTTTTTTTTCAACAAAAGAAGGTTTATTATTTTTGAAGCAGGCGAAAGAATTGGGAATTGAATTGCAAGTTATTTCTTCAGCACCAGAATTAGGCACGCCCGATTTCATAAATATAGCCGGCGATTTAGCTGAAGGGATTATTTTTCCATTTACTGAGACCCCAACTAATAAAGAATATAATGATTTTGTAAATGCCTATAAAAATAATTTTAAAAAAGATTTGGCTGGCTATAGCGCAGAAACATATGATGCAGCAACGTTATTAATAAGAGCTATTATTGAAAGTAATGGTACGCCTGATGGAATTAAAGATAAACTTTATGAATTAGGACAAAATTATTATGGAGCGAGCGGAATTATTACTTTTGATAAAAATGGCGACGTTCAGAAGCCAATCATAATTAAAATCATTAAAGACGGCCAATTTGTGCCGTATGAGGAATAAATAATAATAGTTTTTTGAAAGGCATTTAATATAAATTTTAAAAGACCCGTTCGAGCGGGTCTTTTAAAAATCCAATTGTCAATTAAGTCCTGGATTTATTAAATTTAATTTGATAAAATAATCATTTGATTAATCATTAAATTAAGAATTATGGAAAATAAAAAAATACAAATTTTAGGTTCGGGTTGCCCAGCATGTAAAGGTTTTTTTGAAACAGTCAAAAAAATTGTTGAAGAATTAAAAATTGAGGCAGATGTGGAATACATCACTGACGTTGAAAAGATAATCGGCATGGGAGTGATAAGCGTGCCAGCTTTATCAATAGACAATAAAATTGTTTTAAAAGGAGGATTTCATTCAATAAAAAAGATAAAAGAAATTTTATTACAGGCTTTTTTAAATAACAATATTATTGAAGACAAAGATAATGATGATTGTGATTGCGACTCAGACGGTTGTTCTCGCTGTAAGGGTTGCTGTTAATTAGCAAGGTTATTTTTTATTCCGTTCAAGCTTCACCTAGTTAGAAAATAAGTATGATATAAAGTAAAATAGCCCCGTAAAAACGGGGCTAAAAGGGGAGCTGAGGGTCGTTAGAAACGGAGACACGAAGATTCGAATACAGTTAACGCCGGGTCCAAAGGGGAACGACCCGAGGATACAACGATCCCTCAGCTATGAAACCTCCATAGAATACTGCTTTTATAATAGCATACTTTCCGTTAATTTTAAATGAGTATCTGTGGATAACTTTTTATAAATAAAATCTTATAAATTTAACCCGCCTTTGAATAGTATTATAATAAAATCTAAATGAAAAGATAAAGAGTTTACTTATTTTAATAAATGTATTAAAGTATTATTATTAAATCATTTTTTAAATAATATGGGCCTTTCTATTGGTATTGTTGGATTGCCGAATGTCGGCAAATCAACTTTTTTTCAAACTATAACAAAGAAACCGATTGACCGGGCTAATTATCCCTTTTGTACCATTGATCCTAATATTGGGGTAGTGGCGGTTCCTGATGAAAGAGTTGATCAATTGACAGAATTGTGCCATTCGTTAAAGAAAATATACACGACGATAGAATTCGTTGATATTGCCGGATTAGTAAAAGGGGCTAATAAAGGGGAGGGTTTGGGAAATAAATTTTTAGCCAATATCAGGGAAACAGACGCCATTATTTATGTTTTAAGAAGTTTTTTAAATGAGAATATTATTAATACCCAATCTAAAGTAGATCCTTTGGACGAAAAAGAAATTTTAGACACAGAATTGATTTTAAAGGATTTAGAAATGGTAGAAAAAAGGGTAGAACATTTAAACAAAGAAATCAGAACAGGCCATAAAGAATCATTAAAAGAATTTGAGGTTTTAAAAAAAACAAGAGATTTTTTAGAAAAAGGTTTGGTTTTAATTGAACAGGATTTTACAAAAGAAGAATTATTTTTATTAAAATCGTATCAGTTTCTGACCTTGAAACCGCGATTATATCTTTTAAATGGGAATGAGGAAGAAATCAATTTTCAAATAAAAGAAATTTTCCAAAATCATCATTGGCAGTTTTTAACCATTGACCTTTTAAATGAGTTTGAAGCGGCGGATTTGAATAAACAGGAAAGAGTTGATTTGGGATTAGCCTCAGATTCCGGTTTTGATAAATTAATCATGGAATCTTATAAATTACTTGGTTTAATTACTTTTTTAACAACTGGCGTGGATGAAACGCGGGCCTGGACTTTAAGACAAGGAGAAAAAGCTCCTCAAGCCGGCGGAGTGATTCATAGCGATTTTGAAAAACATTTTATCAGGGCAGAAGTAATTAATTGGCGTGATTTAATTAACGCGGGAGGTTTTTCCAAAGCGCGAGAAAAAGGATTGGTTCGGACAGAAGGAAAAGAATATCTCGTCAAGGACGGAGATGTTATTGAAATAAAACACGATGCTTAATATAAAATAAAATAAAAATATGCGAGAGATTAAATTTAAAGACTTAAAAAAAGAATACCAAAATCTTTTAAATAAAGCGGAAAAAGCATTAAAAAATTCTTATAGCCCTTATTCTAATTTATTAGTTGGGGCAGCTTTATTGACAAAAAATAACAAAATTATTACTGGTTCAAATGTGGAGAATGCGTCTTACCGGTTGACTATTTGCGCTGAACAAGCTGTTGTGGCGAGAGCCAATGCTTTGGGTGAACGTTGTTTTACAACTATAGCCATAATTGCCAAAACTAAAAACGGGACCGGAAATAGGAATATAATTTTTGCCCCGTGTGGTGCTTGTCGGCAAATACTTTTTGAATTTTCTAAAATATCAGGCATTGATTTAGAAATAATTACGTCCAGCGCTGATAAGAAAAAAGTTTTAATCGCTAAAATTTCTGAGCTTCTGCCATTAGCTTTTACTTTATAATGATAATTTATTGTTTTTTATGATTGATACTCACGCCCATTTGAATTTTCAAGATTTTGATAACGATTATCAAAAAGTAATTCAAAATAATTTCCAGCAAGGCCTTAAAGCGGTAATTATTATTGGAACGGATTTTAAATCCGGGCAAAGGGCGATTAAAATTTCAAAGGAATTTGATAATTGCTATGTTTCTTTGGGTCTTCATCCAACTGAGGTTGATAGTGAAGAATTTTTTTTAAATAAATATCAAAATTTAATTTTAAAAAATCCGGAAAAAATAAAGGCGATTGGAGAAACCGGTTTGGATTATTTTGAGGCTCAGAATAAAAAAGAAAAACAAAAAGAAATTTTTTTAAAACATCTTCAATTAGTCCAAGAATTTGGATTACCAATTATTTTACATTGCCGGGGAAGTAGGGATAACCCGAAAGATGCTTATCTTGATTTATTAAAAATTATCAGAGGATTATCTAAAATACCGGTTGGAGTTATTCATTGTTTTTCTTCTAATTGGGAAATTGCTCAAGAATTTTTGGATTTAGGTTTTTATATCGGTTTTACCGGGCCGATTACTTTTAAAAATGTTAGCCAAGATTTATTGATAGTGGGGAGGAATATCCCTTTGGAAAAAACTTTATTAGAGACTGATTGTCCATTTTTAACTCCGGAACCTCATCGCGGAAGACGAAATGAACCGATTTATATCCGTTTTATTGCTCAAAAACTCGCTTTTTTAAAAAATATTTCTTTTGAAAAAGTGGTAAATCAAACCTCAAAAAATGCCAAAGAATTATTTAAAATTTAATAATTATTAAAAAATCCTTTAAAAGGATTTTTTTTGCAATTAACAATTAACAATGCGTTTCATTTATGTTATTATAGAAATATGGTTAATAAGCAAAAGCAAAAGGATATTAAAAACGAAATTATAAAAGACCTTAATTCTGAACAAGAAAAAGCGGTAAGCTATCACGATGGTCCTTTGTTAATCATTGCCGGAGCCGGCACTGGCAAAACTACGGTGATTACCAGGCGAATTGCCTGGCTTATTTTGAATAATTTAGCTAAAACCGAAGAGGTTTTAGCTTTAACTTTTACTGACAAAGCCGCTCAGGAAATGGAAGAAAGAATTGACCGTTTATTGCCCTATGGCTATGTCGATTTATGGGTTTCCACTTTTCATTCTTTTTGTGAAAGAATTTTGCGTCAGCATGCTTTAGATATCGGCTTGCCTTTAAGTTTTAAAATTTTAAATGAGTCTCAACAATGTTTTTTGGTTCAAGAAAATTTAAGTAAGTTTGATTTAGATTATTATCGACCACTAGGAAATCCAACTAAATTTGTGCAAAGTCTAGTGAAACATTTTTCTCGCGCTAAGGATGAATTGATTAGTCCGGAAGAATATCTTGATTATGTGGAAAATCTTAAAATGGATCAGGATACCACTATGTCTGATGAGTCTTTAAATCAGGAAGCGAGCCGGGTTAAGGAGGTTGCTAACGCTTACCATTTTTATCAACGGCTTTTATTGGAAAATAATGCTTTGGATTTCGGAGATTTAATTAACTATACTTTAAAAATTTTCCAAACTCGGCCGCAGATTTTAGAAAAATACCAAAAACAATTCAAATATATCTTAGTAGATGAGTTTCAAGATACTAATTGGGCGCAATATAAATTATTGCAATTATTGGCTCAGCCGAAAAATAATCTTACCGTGGTTTCGGACGATGACCAAAGTATTTATAAATTTCGTGGCGCTTCTTATAACAATGTTATTCAATTTAGAAAAGATTATCCCAGTTCGAACCAAGTAGTTTTAATAAAAAATTATCGTTCCCAACAAGATATTTTAGATTTAGCGTATAATTTTATCCAATTAAATAATCCGGCTCGCTTGGAAGCCCAAGAAGAAAAAATCAATAAAAAATTATTGGCGGAAAAAGGAGAAAAAGGAGAAATATCTCATCTACATTTTAAAAACCAATATGATGAAGCCAGGGGGGTGATAAAAAAAATTATTGAATTAAAGAAAAATGATACTGAATCAACCTGGAATGATTTTGCCATTTTAATCAGGGCTAATAGCCAAGCGGATAATTTTATTCAATTGCTTTCTGAATCAGGAATTCCTCATCAATTTTTAGCCAGGCGGGGATTATTTTCCAAACCAGTTATTATGGATATCCTTTCTTATTTAAAGCTTTTGGATAATTATCATGAGAGCCCAGCCGTTTATCGGATTTTAATTTCTCCTCTTTTTTTTCAAAAAATAACTAATCAAGAATTAATCAATTTTAATAATTTTGCCAATAAAAAAGCTTGGTCCCTTTACGAAGCAATGCAAAAATCTTCTTTAATTCCGGGGATTTCCGATAAGACAAAAGAATCTTTTAATATCCTATTGTCATGGGTTGAAAAACATAGTGAGTTAGCCCAAAAGGAGAGTGTTGGGAAAGTGGTTTTTTCTTTTTTAGAAGATAGTGGTTATTTGAAAATTTTAACTAAAGATAAAGAAGAAACGGAAAAAGATAATCGTGAATCAATTTTTTGGTTAAATCAATTTTTTAAGAAAGTGGAAAATTTTGAAGCGATTAATTTTGACAAAACAGTTAAAAATTTTATTCAAATGGTTGATTTAATGGTCGCGACTGGCGACACGGGAAGTATGGAAGCGGAAAATGAAGAAGGGCCGGAAGCCGTTAAGGTGAGCACGATTCATAGTGCCAAGGGATTAGAATTCAAATATGTTTTTATTGTTAATTTAGTTGATAAGCGTTTTCCCACAATTGAAAGGCATGAAGCAATTGAGCTTCCAGAGAAACTAATCAAAGAGATTAGGCCGGAAGGAGATATTCATCTTCAAGAGGAAAGGAGACTTTTCTATGTGGCTTTAACTAGAGCAAAAAATGGGCTTTATTTGACTTCAGCAGATGATTACGGAGGAAAAACAGTTAAAAAATTATCTCGTTTTTTGTATGAGTTGGGAATGGAGGAAAAACAAGAAACATCAAAAGAAAAAAAATCAAATTTTAATTTTATTTCTTCAATTCCTGTTGCCTCAAATATTTTAAAAACAAATAAATCAGTCTTGCCATTAAGATTCAGCTTTTCTCAATTAATCGCTTTTGAAAGTTGTCCATTACAATATAAATTTTCTTTTATTTTAAAAATCCCTCGTCGGGGGCGACACGTTTTTAGTTTTGGAAAGACTTTACATTCCACTCTTTATCAATTTTGCCAAATTTGGAGAAAACAGCAGTCAACCTTACAAAAAACTCTTTTTAGCCAACAAGGCCATCAAACAAAAGAAGATTCGAAGTTAAAAGAGCAAATTGGTTTTGAAAAATTAATGAAAATTTATCAAGAATCATGGATTGATGAATGGTATCAAAGCAGAGAGCAGAAAGAAAAATATTGGGAAAAAGGAAAAAAGGCTTTAAAAACTTTTTATCAAGATTTAAATACCACCCAGCCGAAGATAAAATATTTGGAAAAAGGATTTAATTTTAAAATAGGGAAAGGAAAAGACAAGGAAATTATGAAAGGTTTTATAGACAGAGTTGACGAAGTTGATGGGGGATATGAAATTATTGATTATAAAACTGGGGAAGAAGGAGAAAGAAGACTCGATTTTGAAAAAAAACAACAGCTTTTGATTTATCAATTTGCGGCTAAAGAACTTTATGAAGCTTTTGACAAGCCGGTTAATCAATTAACATTTTATTATTTGGAAACAGGCAATCGAGTTTCCTTTTTGGGCAAAGATGACGATTTAATAAAATTAGAGGAAAAAATTATTAAAATTATTCAGGATATTAAAAAAGATGATTTTCCTCCTAAGCCAGGGCCGCTTTGTAAATTTTGTGATTTTTATCATATTTGCCAATATCGCCAGGAATAATCGGATTGTCAAAATTTGAGAAAATGGTAAGATATTAACACTTTACCAAAAAACATTTTTAAAATTATTTTTTATGACCTTAAAAAGATATCTTAATTTAATGGGATTGCTCACTTTAATTTGTTGGCTTGCCTGGATATTTGTTCTTTTTTTTATTAATCCGGACGAAACCGGGTTAATTGGTTTTATTCTCTTTTATTTCAGCCTTTTTTTGGCCATTTTGGGCAGCGTTGCGATTATTGGTTTTGTCATCAGAGCAAGGCTGAAAAAGGGACCAGTTTTCAAACAAGTAGAAAATGCTTTTCGTCAGGGAATTTGGCTGAGTATTTTTTTAATTGGAATTTTGTTATTAAAGAGTTTAGGGCTGTTAGAGTGGTGGAATGGATTAGTATTATTCTTTTTCTTGGTTTTTTTGGAATTCTTTTTTCTTTCTTCTCGTAAACAATATAAATCATGAAAGATAAAATTAAACAATTAAAAATTGAAGCCTTGGAAGAAATCGCCGAAATTAAAAATGAGGCTGGGGTAGAGAAAATTTGGCGCAAATATCTTGGGCGGCAGGATGGGAAATTAACCAAGATTTTAAAAGGATTAAAAGATTTATCTGAAAAAGAAAAGCCAGAAATCGGCGGTTTGGCAAACCAAATTAAAAAAGAAATAGAAGATTCTTTAATGAAAAAGAAAAATTCTTTTTGTTATTCTTCATCTTTAGAAAAGGATTTCTTTGATTTTAGTTTACCTGGGAAAAATGTTAATTACGGGCATCTTCATCCTTTAACTCAAATTAAGAACGAATTAGGAGAAATTTTTTCTTCTATGGGTTTTAAGATTTTAGAGGGATTAGAATTGGAAAAAGATTATTATAATTTTGAAGCGTTAAATATTCCCCAAGGGCATCCAGCTCGGGATATGTGGGATACTTTTTATCTTAAAGACTCAAAAAAGACAGAACTTTTAAGAACCCATACTTCGGCGATGCAAGTTAGGGTTATGGAAAAAGAGAAGCCACCTTTAAGAATTTGTGTTATGGGAAAATGTTTTCGCAATGAAGCGACTGATGCTTCCCATGAACATACCCTTTATCAAATAGAAGGGTTCGTGGTTGATGAAAATATTACAGTCGCGAATTTAATTGATACTTTAAAATCTTTTTTAAAGGCGCTTTTTGGGAGAGAGGTTAAAATTAGGTTGCGACCAAGTTATTTTCCGTTTACTGAACCGAGCTTTGAAGTTGATTTTGCTTGTTTAAATTGTCAAGGAAAAGGATGTCAGGTTTGTAAAAAAACCGGTTGGGTGGAAATTTTGGGCTCAGGAATGATCCATCCTAAAGTTTTTGAATTTGCCGGTTATCCAAAAGGAAAATATACCGGTTTTGCTTTTGGGGTGGGAATAGACCGTCTAGCTATGATGCGTTATAAAATCGATGATATTCGTTGGTTTCATTCAGGAGATTTAAGATTTATTAGGCAATTTTAGTTTATATTTATTATGAAATTATCTTTTCAATGGTTAAAACAACTTATTCCCGACTTAGAAATTTCTCCTGAAAAATTAGGGGAAATTTTAAGCGTAAAAACAGCGGAGATTGAAGATATTAATTATCTTGGATTAGGTTTAGATAAGGTGGTGGTGGGAGAAATTTTAGAAATAAGACCCCATCCCAATGCGGATAAACTTCAAATTGTCTTGATGGGTTTAGGCAAGAAAAAATTAGAAATCGTTTGTGGCGCGTCAAATATTCGGGTAGGGCAAAAAGTTCCTTTGGCTTTGGAGGGAGCTAAATTACCCAATGGTTTAGAGATAAAAAAAGCAATGATCAGGGGAGTAGAATCTACTGGTATGCTTTGCGCCGAGGATGAATTAGGTTTAGGTTTAGACCATCAGGGTATTATGATTTTATCTCAGGAATGCGTGTCAGGAGATAAATTAACTAAAGCTTTAGGTTTAGATGATATTATTTTAGCTGTGGAAAATAAATCTCTTACTCATCGTCCAGATTTATTTAATCATTTTGGTTTTGCTAGAGAAATTAGCGCAATTTTAGGATTAAAAATAAATTTTAAAAAACCATTGCTTAAAAGTGGTCCAAAATTATTTGAAAATCTGGCAATTGAAGTAAAAAATCAAGAAATTTGTCCCCGTTATATGGCGGTAATAATAGATGGAGTTAAAATTGGACCATCGCCTTTTTGGTTAAAAAACCGTTTAAATAATTTAGGTGTTAAATCAATCAATAATGTAGTTGATATCACCAATTATGTTTTATTGGAAATCGGACAACCTTTACACGCTTTTGACGCAGATAAAATCCAGGGCAATAAAATTATTATTAGGATGGGAAAAGAAAAAGAGAAGATTATCGCTTTAGACGAACAAGAATATGAATTGTCAAAAAGTGATTTAATAATCGCCGATGAGAAAAAACCTATTGCCATAGCGGGAATAATTGGCGGTCAAAATTCCGCTATTTCTTTCCAAACAAAAAGAGTCATTATTGAAGCGGCGAATTTTGATGCCATTAATATTCGACGTAGCGCTTGGCGTTTAGGATTGAGAACGGAAGCAGTCATTCGTTTTGAAAAGGGTCTACCATTATCTTTTACTGATTTAGGTTTGGCTAGAGCGATAGAATTAATTAAAGAAATCGCATCTGGAAAAGTGCTTAGCCAAATTTATGATTTTAAAAGCGTTTCGGCAAAAAAATCATTAGAAAATAAAAAAGAAATTATTTTTTCTCCTGATAAAGCTAGACGTTTTATCGGTCTGGAAATAAAGGACCGAATAATGAAAGAATTGCTTATTAAATTGGGGGCAGAAATTAAAGATAATCGTCAGGATTGGAGGGTAATTATTCCTAAACATCGTCCAGATTTGGATTATTTTGAAGATTTAATTGAGGAAATCGTCAGAGTTTATGGCGCGGAAGAAATTATTTCTCAGCCAATTTTAGCAAAATTAGAGCCAGTTATTCAAGAAAATAATTATCTTTTGGAAAAAAAGATAAAAAATATTTTAATTGGATTGGGATTTGACGAGGTTTATAATTATGCCTTTGCCAGAGAACAAGGAACCGAATTTTTCAATTCAAGTAAAGGGGCAAGGGAAATAGAAAATCCTTTAAATAAAGAACAACGTTATTTACGAGCGAATTTAATTTTTGGCTTGATTAATAACGCAGAAAAGAATGCTCCAAATTTTTCTGATTTTAAAATTTTTGAAATTGGAAAGGTTTTCCAACTAGAGGAAAAGAAAAAAATCGCCGGTTTAGTTTTTAATCGGGAAATAAAAAAAGAAATAGAGGAGGACAAAAATAATATTTATAAATTTATTTGTGGCAAAAAATGTTTTTTTGTTAAAAGCATTATTGATGTGATTTTAAAAGAAGTCGGATTAAAAGAGGATGAAATAATTTACCCTAAGCATATTTCCGTCAAGGAAGAAATTAAATACCAAAATAAGATAATCGGATTTTTAGGCAAAAAAAATGAAAATATTTCTTATTTTGAATTAGATTTCGAAGTTTTATTAAAATTACCCAAAAAAGAACAAAAATACCAAAAAATTATCACTTTTCCGCCCGTTAAAAGAGATTTGGCATTTTTAATTGATAAAAAGTTTTCTTGGAAAGAAATTTCTCAATCTTTAAATAATCTGGATGAAATAATTATAAGTTTAGAGCCATTTGATTTATTTCAAGATAAAGATTTTGGAGAGAAATATAATTTAGGTTTTCATATTATTTATCAATCAGGACAAAGGACATTAAAAATGGAAGAAGTTGAGGCGGTAGAAAAAAGGATTATTAAATCCCTGCAGGAAAAGTTCGGGGCAAAATTACGAAATTATTAACAATAAATTTATTTTATATGAATTATGATATTCTTACGGTTGGCGGAATTATGAGGGATATTATTTTCCTTACTAAGGAAGGAACTATTACAGAAAGTCCGGAAAATCCTCTTTGTCAAAGAATGATTAGTTTTGAATTGGGGGCAAAAGTTTATGTTAAAAAAGTTTATTTTGAACCAGGGGGTGGTGCCAGTAATACGGCCGTCGGTTTTTCAAAAATGGGTTTAAAAACAGCGATTATGGGAAGGGTTGGTCAGGATCGAGAAGGAGACCAGCTGATTAAAAGTTTAAAAAATGATAAAGTTGACGTTCATTTAGTTCAAATTGATAAAAAAGTCAGCACCGGTTTTGCTTTTATTTTAAGTTTAAAAAATAGAAAAAGGGCGCACGCGATTTTTGCTTATCGAGGCACTAATGATGAATTGGTTTTTAATATCAAGAACAAAAATAAGTTAAAAGGAATTAAATGGATATATATTTCTTCTTTGAGTTCTAATAATTGGCCGTTAATTTTAAATCAAGCTTTTAATTTTAAAGAAAAGGAAAAAATTAAAGTTGCTTGGAACCCCTCCAATGTTCAATTAAAATCAGATTTTAAAAAATTAAAAGACCATTTAAAAAGGACTGAGGCATTGATTTTAAATGAAGATGAGGCTAAAGAATTAGTTTTATCAAGAAAAAAAATAAATGATTTTAGAATAAAAACTCTTTTAAAAGAGATTGCTGTTATGGGACCGAAAATTGTTATCATTACCCAGGGTAAATACGGAGTTTCCGCTTGGTGGGAAAATAAATTCTATTTTCAAAAACCGGCGCCGGCCGAAGTAATTAATACCACTGGAGCCGGAGATTCCTTTTCCGCCGCTTTTGTTTCCAGCCTTTTTTATCAACCGGGAAATTTAAAACAAGCTTTAAAATGGGGAGTGACTAACAGCGCTTCTGTTATTGATCAGATTGGCGCGCAAAAAGGATTATTAACCAAAAATCAAGTTATTAAAAAAAGCCGTTATGTTTAAAATATTGGCAGAAATATCAGCTCGCCATATTCATTTAGAAAAAGAGCATTTTGAGATTCTTTTTGGTTCTGGGGTTAAATTAAAAAAAATAAGAGATGTTTCCCAGCCGGGAGAGTTTGCCGCTGAGCAGACCCTGATTTTTAAAACTCCAAAATCAGAAATAAAAAGAATAAGAGTAGTTGGACCATTAAGAAAACAGACCCAAGTTGAAATTTCTAAAACTGATGCGAGAAAATTAGGTCTTAATCCGCCGATTAGAGTTTCTGGCGATTTGGATAAATCTGAGAAATGTCAATTAATTGGCCCAATGGGAAAAGTTGATTTACTTCAAGGAGTGATTATTGCTCAACGGCATTTGCATTTAGAAGTTGAATCAGCTTTAAAAAATAATTTAAAAGACCAAGAAATTGTTTCTGTCAGAATTGGTTCTAAAAATAGATTAATTACTTTTCATCAAGTAGTGGCGCGAGTTTCATCTGAGTTTAAAAATAGTTTCCATTTAGACACGGATGAAAGCAACGCCGCCGGTTTAATTGGCGGAGAAGAGGGGATTGTTATTAAAAATGATGAATAGAGATTTAAAAATTTCCGTAGTTGTTGTCACATATAACGGTCGGGAGTATCTTCCCGATTGTTTTAATAGCTTAAAAAGGCAAACATTTTTACCAAATCAGATTATTGTGATAGATAATGCTTCAAAAGACGGTTCAATAAAGTATTTGGAAAAAGTTTTTCCAGAAGTTGATTTAATTATTAATAAAAAAAATGTTTTTTTCGCTCCGGCGAATAATCAAGGAATAGAAATTGCTTTTCAAAATCAAGCAGATTACATTTTTCTTTTAAATCAGGATACGGTTTTAGAAAATAATTGTTTAGAAAAGTTAGCGCAAGTTGCGGAAGAACAAAAATCAAATAATATTTTCGCTTGGCAACCGTTAATTTTATGTTGGCCCAAAAAAGATTTAATTCAGACGGCTGGTGATAAAATGCATTTTTTGGGTTTTGGATTTTGTGGTGATTATAAAAAACCAGTTTCCCATTTTTTAAAAAATTTAATTGATCCGTATCCGCGACTTACTTATGGTTCCGGCGCCGGGCTTTTTATAAAAGCAGATATTTTAAAAAAAATTGGTTTTTTTGATAAAGATTTATTTTTATATCACGAAGATTTAGATTTGTGCTTGCGGGCCAGAATGATGGGTTATCAGATAAAGTTAAATTCCCAAGCTTGCCTTTATCATAAATATACGGAGGGGATTCCTAAATACCGTTGGTATTGGTCGGAAAGAAACCGTCTTTTAACTTTAATAAAATTCTATAAATTGCCGACCTTAATTTTAATTTTTCCCGCTTGGTTATTTATGGAATTTGGCGTTTTAGCTTTTAGTTTAGTAACCGGTTGGTTTCATTTAAAAATAAAAAGCTACATTTCTTTTTTTATTGAATTGCCCAGAACTTTAAATAAAAGAATGAAAATTCAAAGAAAAAGAAAAATTACGGATAAAGAGTTGGCAAAATCATTAGAAGAGAGATTTGATTTTGTTGGTTTTACTCATCCGTTAATAAAAAATATTGTTAATCCAGTTTTGGGCTTTTATTGGAGATGGGTGAAAAAAATAATTTTTTGGTAGAATTATTTTTTAATATAATCTTTTAACTTCCTCACAGGTTCGACCTGCGAGGAAGTTTTTTTATAGAGTTTTTTATGGAGGTCTGACCTCCATAAGTTTTCTTCACAAGTTTCAAACCAGGTTTCACTTGGTAACAAACAGACAAGGTTTAACCTCGTCTGTTTTCTTATATTTTCATCATCCTATCTATTATGTTTTAATGTTTTTATTCTTTAATCTTTTTTGCGATTTTTTTTAATTCTTCAAAATCAGCTTGAGGTCCCATTTGAGTGGTCAAATAGCCGGGATAATTTTTAAAAAATACATTTTCCGGAAAATGTATTCCTTTGAATTTTTTGCTTAAGCCATGTAAAGGATAAAGTTTTAAATGAACATGATTTACTCCCATTCCCTCCATTACTAAGGCCGTTCGTTGAGTGCCCAATTTTTTATCTAAAAGTTTGCCTATTCTTTTCCCCGCAAGTAAAAATTTTTGGTAAATTTTTTCTGGCATTTCAAAAGCGTAGGAATCATAATGTTTTTTGGGCATTACCAATGTCATCCCCTTAGTATTAGGAAAAGCATCCAAAATAGCCAAGAATTTATTGTCTTCCCAAATTTTAGTTGAAGGGATTTCTCCTTTAATAATTTTACAAAAAATACAATCAGACATATTTTTATATTATAATAATTATTTATTATATTATAATTTTAGCATAAAAAAAGAAAAAAGAAAATTTTATAATTTTGTTTTCTTGTTATTTAATTCATTATTTAATATAATGATATTTAGAGAATATTATTATATTTTAGTTGTATTTTATAAATTATGAAAATTGCGCATTTAGTTTCCACTTTTCCTCCTTATCACGGCGGGATGGGTAATGTTTGTTTTGTTCAAGCTGAAGAATTAGCTAAATTGGGGCATCAAGTGATTGTCTTTGTCCCTGGTAATCCCCAAAATAATAGAAAAGAAAAAGGTTTTGAGATTAGATATTTAAAACCGTTATTCAGTTATGGCAATGCCTCTTTTATTCCGCAAATAATTAAAGATTTGAATAACTTTGATTTAATTCACCTTCATTGGCCGTTTTTGGGCGGGGCGGAAGCAGTTTTAATTCAACGGGTTTTTAAAAAACAAAAATCAAAATTGGTTATTCAATATCACATGGATTTAATTGCTTCTGGGTTTAGGGGTTTTATTTTTAAATTAGACTCTTTTTTGTTTCATTCTCTTTTGTTTAAAAAAGCGGATAAAATTTTAGTTTCTTCTTTAGACTACCTCCGACATTCTGATTTAAATAAATATTGGCAAAAAGATAAAAATAAATTTTTAATCAGTCCTTTTGGCGTTAATTGGCAAAGATTTTATCCGCAAGTAAAAAAGCAACAATTATTAGATAAATATCATTTTAATCAAGGAAATAAGATCATTTTATCAGTCGGCGGTTTGGATAAAGCCCATTATTTTAAGGGGGTTAGTATTTTGATAAGGGTGATGGATAAATTAAAAGAAGAATTGTTAAATTTAAAACTTTTGTTAGTTGGCGAGGGAGATTTGAAAAAAGATTATCAGAAATTGGTTTCTGATTTAGGAATAGAAAATAAAGTTGTTTTTACAGGAAGAATTGAAGATTTTGAACTTCCTGATTATTATAATTTGTCCGATGTTTTTGTTTTTCCCTCATTTACTAAATCAGAAGCGTTTGGCTTGGTTTCTTTGGAGGCAATGGCTTGCGCTAAACCGATTATTGTTTCCAATCTTCCAGGACCGAGAAGTTTAGTGGAAGAAAATGGTTTTATTGTTGAAGTAAATGATATTGATGATTTAAGCGAGAAAATCAAAAATATTTTTAAAGATAAAGAAAGATTAGAAAAATTTGGGCAAAAAAGTTTTAAATTAGTCAAGGAAAAATATTCTTGGCCGCAAATTGTCAAGGAAATAGAAAAAATTTATGAAAGGATTATTGGTTAAAAAAATAAAAGAAAATAAAAACTTTTTTTTCAGCTTAATAAGCGGGTTAGCGGTTGTCATTTGGTATTTGAATTTTTCATTTTTAAAAAGCTTTTTATTTTTAAACATTTTTTGCTTTATAATTTATTTTATTCTCAATTCTCTTTGGTTGGGAAAAATTTTAAAGAAAAGGGGATTTGAAAAGGAAACCCAATTTATTTTTGGTGGATTTTCCCTCGTTTATTTAATCGCTTTTGGAATGGCAATTCCGATTGTGGTCTATAATGTAAGGCCATTTTATCTTTTTATTTGGCTTCTTCTTTTGACTTTAATAATTTCATTTTGGGCAAAAAAAATAAAACAAGATTTGCCGGAAAAAAAATTGTTTGAAGAAATAGAGAAAAAACAAGAAGGCGGGGGAGTAAAAAAAATAGTCTATTTTATTTTTTGGGCTTTATTTTTTATTGGTTGGCTTTTGTTGTTTTATAGCCGAACTGGAGAGTTCATCCGTTCTCCTTGGGAAGTAATCCATCCGCTTTATCTTTACGCTTGGCTTGGCATAATTTTTATTATGGGTTGGCTGGCATTTTCAAGAATAAGGTTCAAAAACTTTTTATTTTTGATTATTTTAATTTCTTTTCTTTGCCATGCTTATTTAATAATTCCTTATCAGGCTGGGTTTGGTGGTGATAAATGGCGGCATCTTGGCGCTGAAAAATGGCTGATGCAAGGAAATGTTTACGCTCCAACCCTGATTGGAGAAAAAGCTGCTTTAACAAATGTTGGGCCGTTAAAAGTGCCGGAAGTTTTAGTGGCGGGAAATAAAACTTCTTATGCCAATATGTGGGGATTGGTTATTGCTTTATCATGGCTTACCGGAATCGATGTTTTTTATTTGGATTTATTAATCGGTTTTTTATTATTTTCCATATTTTTGCCCTTTCTCCTTTTAAAATTAGGTTTGTTTTTTTCGCGAAAAAAGGAGTTTTTAGCTTTGCTTTTATTAATACCGTTTTGTTTTTATCCATTCCAAGCCTACGCCAGCATTACTGTACCCATGACATTTTCTTTTTTACCGTTTTTATTTAGTTTAATTTTTATCGGGCGATATCTGACAGAAAAGAAATTTTCTTTAAAAATATTTTATTCATTGATTTTTTTAATTCCCTTTTTGTATTTTAATTATTTAATTTATTTGATTTTATTCTTGGAAATTTTTGTTTTAGCCATTATTTTTAAAAATTTTTACTTAAAAAAGAAATTGTTTTTGCCATTAATTGTTTTTTGCACTGTAGTAATGGTTATTTTTATTCCCGCTTTAGAAACCTATAATCAATATTCATGGTTAAAAAATGACCCTCCTCCTAAAAGTAATTTTATTGAGATGGTAAATGATTTTCCTGTTAAGTTGTTTTTTTCTCAAGCTGTTTTTCCAAGAATCTATGGTTTAGAACAAGATAATTGGCTTTATGCGACCACTGATAAAGGTTTATCCCGCTCAGTTATTTTTGAATTATTGCCCTGGGTTTTTATTTTAACACCATTAGTCTGGCTTTTGTTTTTTTATGGCTTGAAGCAAATTAAGAAATTAAAGCACCCAGAATGGGGAAAACTTTTTGTCATAGTGTTTTTAATTGTTTTTTTAAATCAAGCCATTTCTTTTTATTTTTTAGACGGCAATCATTTATTGAGTAAACGTTTGGTGGTTTTTACTTCTTTTTTATTTTTTTTCCCATTAAGCGCGGGAATTTATTTTTTTGTTAAAAATTTGGAAAATGTTTTTTCTCAAAAAGCCCTTATTTTTTGCACGGCTTCATTTTTAGCTCTTTTATCAGTGACGGTTTATGTTTCCGGTCCAAAATTTCAGGTGGTAACCGGAGATGAGTTTAAAGCGGCAAAATATCTTTGGGAAAAAATTGAAAAAAATGTAGGTCAAAACTATTGTGTTTTAGCAAACACTTGGCCATTGTTGTCTTTAGAAGGGGTTTCCGGTCGACAGATTATTGCTGGAGGATTTCCGTATTATTATGAATATCGCCAGCCGGAAAGAGTCCAGCTTTTTGATAATCTTAATAAAAATCCGTCTTTGCGCGATTTGAATAAAGCATTAGAAATCACTAAATCAAAAGAATGTTATTTTATGACTGAAGAGCGTTGGCTTTATTTTGATAAGAGAAAGGAAAATATTGAACAATTAGATAAAATACTGGGGCCGAGAAAAGAAATTGGCAAAGTGATGATATGGCATTATCAGCCAGATTAAATTTAATTTTTGGTTTAATTTTTTAAAAAAAAGACGTGAAAAGAATATTTTTAAAAATTTATCGTTTATTTGTATTGGTTAGTATTTTAGTTTTATTATTTTGGCTTTGCCAAAAGAATGTGGTGACGGGGGGAAAACTTTTTATTGAACGAGATTTTTGTAATCAATCCCGTTTTATTAGCAATTTTTATCCAGAAGAAAGAGTTGGGGAAACAGAGAAGGAGAGGGGTGAATGTTTTCAAAAAGTTTTTGTTGAACCGGCTTATTTTAAGATTAAGATACCGAGAACTTTTGAACGGGCAAAAATTAGAATATTTTTTCAAAATTTTGATCAAGAAAATTTACAATTAGGATTGATAAAGAAAAGGGAATTTCCTTTGGATTGGCGATTTACTTTAAAACCATTAGAAAATAAAACCTTAGATTATTTGAACTGGTTTAGATTGTCAGAACAGGGGATTACTCTATGGCAAAAAGAAAAAGAGTTTGACCGCATTTATGATTTTGTAAACAATCTTCCTAAAGATAAAAAAATTGGCACATTTTTTTATGATTTTAGTCCGGAAATAAAAAATGGTTTTGATAATATAAAAAAATGGAATTTACAAGATTCGATTAACAATTTTGATTATTTAATCGCCGACTATCAGTCTCCTCAGCAAGAAAATAACTGGAAAATGTCAGAAATAGATTTTTTAGTAGGAAAAGAATATTTAAACGAACATGCTTTAGAATTTATGATTTCCGCTCCGGGCTTAACGGACCATCGTTATGAGATAAAAATTAAGAAAATTGAAGTGGAATTAATTAGGCCGGAAGCGAATTGGCAAAGCTTCATTTTTGATTTAAAAGACTATTTATTAAGAAAAATACAAAATGTTAAAGAAAAAATCAGTTAAATTTGTTTATTATTTTTTTCGCGATTTGTTTTTTGCTTCCGGATTTTGTTTTTTGCTTCTTTTAATAGTTGAGGATATTCAACCCGGTTTTGTCAGCTTTTGGTTGGATTTTAAATATTTTTTAATATTTTGTTTTTTAACCGGCATTTTGGCTTTATTTACATCTAAAGAAAAAAATGTTATAATTAAAAAAATATGAATAGCCTGCAATTTTTTATTTTAATTTTTATTTTTATCGGCGGTCTTTTAATAATCGCTTATTTTTTGAATAAAAAATTTAAACAGTTTGAGGGTGGGAAAGAAGAGCAACAAAATCAGGGAATTATGATGTTGCAAAATCAATTAGGGGAAATTAGGCAAAGTGTAGAGTCGCAATATAAACAAAGTGTTGAGTTAACTAGAAATTTTACTGAAAAGTTAAGCAAGCTCGACCAAACTAATCAGCAGGTAGTTAATTTTGCCGACCAATTGCAAAACCTTCAGGATATTTTAAAAAATCCAAAACAAAGGGGAATTTTAGGCGAGTATTTATTGGAATCAGTTTTAAAAAATGTTTTACCCCCTAAAATTTATCAAATGCAATATAATCTTGGCCGAGATGAAAAAGGGGAAAAAGATTTAATTGTTGATGCGGTTATTTTTATCAAGGACAAGATTTTACCAATTGATTCAAAATTTTCTTTGGAAAATTATAACCGCTTAGTCAATGAACATGATTTAGAAAAGCAAAAACAATTGGAAAAGTTATTCAAGCAAGATTTAAAGAATCGGATTGACGAAACAGCAAAATATATTCAACCCTCAAAAAATACTTTTGAATTTGCTTTTATGTTTATTCCTTCTGAAACAATTTATTATGATTTATTGGTGAGTCAAATCGGCGCGATTAAAACCGTTTCCCATGATTTGATTGAATATGCTTTTAAGAAAAAAAAGGTAATTATCGTTTCTCCCACTACTCTTTTAGCTTATTTACAAATGGTTTTACAGGGTTTGCGTTCGTTGCAGATTGAGGAATCTACCAAAGAGATTCAAAAAAATGTGGAAGAACTCGGCCGGCATATTATTAAATATGATATTTTTCTCCAGAAATTGGGCAATAATTTAGGAACAACAGTTAATGCTTTTAATGCGGCGCATCAGGAATTTAAAAAAATAGATAAAGATGTATTTAGAATTGCTGGTAAAGGTAAAAGTGAAATTGAACCGCTTTCTATTGCCAGGCCTAAAATAATTGATGGAAAATAATTTTTATGAAAAAGACAGATTTTAGTTTTATTAAAGCGACATCAATTTTAATCGGCACCATTGTAGGTGCCGGTATTTTTAGTTTGCCTTATGCTTTTTCAAAAAGCGGTTTTATAGTAGGGATAGTTTACCTCTTATTATTATCTTTAGTTTTCTTAATTATTAAAAATTGTTATGCTGAAGTCATTTTAAGGACCAATCAGGAGTTAGAAATGGCTGGTTATGTGGAAAAATATTTAGGCCGTAAGGGGAAGATTTTAATTACTCTTTCTTTGATTTTAGGAATTTACGGGGCTTTGGTCGCTTATGTCATCGGAGTGGGAGGATTTCTTCATTCTTTACTTAATCCTGTTTTAGGAGGCAGTCAAATTTTTTGGTCAGTTCTTTTTTGGGGATTAGCAAGTTTGCTGGTTTTAAAAGGCATTGGCATTATTGGCAGTTTAGAAGTAATAATGGCATTGGGATTAAGTTTTATGGTTTTTTTTGTTTTAGGGTTGGCGTTTCCATATCTTAATTTTGATAATTTAAAAACCTTTGAATTAAACAATTTATTTTTTCCATATGGCGTAGTGCTTTTTGCTTTGGGTGGCGCTTCGGCCATTCCTACGGTAAGAAGAGTTTTGGGAGATAAAGTTCATTTATTAAGAAAATTGATGGCTTTGGGAGTATTTATTCCTGTTTTAATTTATCTTATTTTTTGTTTTGTTGTGGTTGGGGTGAGCGGATTAAATACAACCGAAACAGCATTGGTCGGGCTGGCTAATTTTACAAACGGGAAAATTTTATTAATTGGCGGTTTATTCGGTATTATGGCAATGACGACTTCTTTTCTTTCATTGGGTTATATTTTAAGAGAGCTTTTTCATCGAGATTATAAAATTCCTTTGCTACCTGCTTGGATTTTAACTGTTTTTATTCCTTTAATTTTTTATCTTTTAGGTTTGAGAAATTTTATTATCGTGGTTAGTTTTGCAGGAGGGGTTTTATCAGGATTACAAGGAATTATTCTAATTCTTACTTATTATCAAGCCAAAAAAAAGGGAGACCGCAAACCAGAAATAAGTTTTAATTTGCCGAAGTCCCTTGCTTATATCATTTATTTGATTTTTATTTTTGGCATTATTTATCAATTTATTTATGTTTAAACAAAAAACAATTTTAGTTTTTAATGCCGGGAGCACTTCCTTGAAGTATCAAATTTTTCAAGAGAAAACTTTGCGAGTTTTAGCAAAGAAAGATTTTTCTAATTTGAATTATAAAAAGAATGACCACTTAACAGTTTTTAATAAAATATTGCAAGAAATAGGAGATTTAGATTTAATAAAAATTGTCGGACATCGCATTGTTCATGGGGGGACAAAGTTTAATCAGTCGACCCTGCTAATTTCTCGAACAGTTAAAGAAATTTCAAAATTCAATCATTTAGCCCCATTGCATAATCCTTATGCTTTGAAAATTTTAGCTCTGGCGCAAAAATATTTTTTAAAAACTCCTCACTTAGGAGTTTTTGATACTTCCTTTTTCTCTTCTTTGCCCGATAAGGCAAAAATTTATGCCATACCTTTAAAATATTATCAAAAGGAAGGAATTCAAAGATTCGGTTTTCATGGCATTTCTCATTATTATTTAGCAGAACAAGCGGCAAAGAAATTAAATAAAAAGCTCACTGAAATAAATTTAATCACTTGTCATTTGGGAGGGGGAGCCAGTATTACCGCCATTAAAAATGGAAAAGCGGTTGATACCAGTATGGGCATGACACCCTTGGAAGGTTTAGTAATGATGACGCGCGCTGGCGATATTGATCCTGGTTTAATTTTTCATTTAATTAAAGAAAATAAATTATCCCAAGAAAAGGTTTATGATTTACTTAATTATGAGTCGGGAATTAAAGGTTTATCAAATCAAACAAATTTTTTAAACCTTTTAACCAAGGTTAAACAAGGGGAAGCTAAATCAAAATTGGCATTGGAAATATTTATTTATCGAATCCAAAAATATATTGGCGCTTATTTTGGCATTTTAGGAAAAGTAGACGCGATTGTTTTTTCCGGGGCTATCGGCGCTGGTGATTATTATACTGTGCGGAAAATTAAAAAAGGATTTAAGATTTTAGACCAAGTAAAAATTTTAAGAATAAAAACGGATGAAGAAAGGGCAATTGCTAAAGAATGCGAGATTTTTTTAAATAAAAAAATATTTTCTAAAAATTAATTGGCAAGAGATTTTAATTTAAATTAACAATGAAATTGTTGGAAAATTTTGATTATTATAAAAATAAAGCGAGAGACTTAATGGAAGAGTCAATTATTCTAAATATCCGCCCTTTGGACAAGGTGGAAACGGGCAAATTGGAAGCCTTTTTTAATTTAACAAAAAGCGAAAAATTTTTAGAAGTTTTATCTTTAATAAAAGATATTTTACCGAAAGATTTTTTGAATAAATTAAATTGTCGGGAGAAAATATATGATTCAAGCGAATTGCCGTTTGACCCTGAAAAATTTAGTTTTGAAGGCTTAAAAAGTTATGGCGGGGCAGTAAGAGTTTATCTTTTAAAAAGTTTGGAAAATAGATTGCCGTCTTACGCCTTAAAAATATTTAGGGACAGTTATATTAAGAAGTTTTTTGAAAATTCCGATGAAGCGGCTAAATTGTTTAAAGAGGAAGTGGAGGAAATTAAAAAATGGTATTCAGATGATTTACATGATATTTTTCTTCCCGAATACATTATTAAATTAAAGAGTCCATCAAGCAAGAAAGAATCTTTAGCCATTCTCCAACCTTATCAAACGGGCGAGATTATTGATGTTTTCGAAGAAATTAAAAAAGAAGATTTAATTAAATTATTAAAAGAAAACTTGGATTTTCAAAAAACTTTTTTAAATTTTATTACTCAGACCGTAAAGCATGTTGAGAAGACTGAAGAAATTCTTGATTTTTTGGGCAATAAAAATTTATCAATTATTATTAATCAGGAGAAAAAACCGAAGTTGATAGTATTGGACCCGCATCATATTTTTAAAACCAGCGATAAACAAAATCATTGTGGAGAAAGATGCGCAAAAAGAATAGACTATCTTAAAAGTGTTGCTCAAGAATTATTAAAATAAATTTTTATATTTTTTGAAAAAGATATAAAGAAATCTATTAGACAGAATCGCTTAATATAATTAAGCGATTTTTGCATTAAAAGTTTTCCACAGCCTTTATTTGCTTTGTGGGAAGAAATGGTATATAATATATTTGTTGTGGACACCTGTGGATAAAAGTGGGGAAAAGTTAAGCAACCTGTGGATAACTAAATTTAAGCAATTTTATATGTTTATCGGCGAATATCACTATTCAATAGATGATAAAAATAGACTGGGAATTCCGGTTAAATTTCGATCAGAGCTTTTAAAAGGAGCAGTGGTCACTCGCGGAATAGATACCTGTCTTTTTTTATTTTCTCAAAAAGAATGGGAAAAGTTAGCTGCTAAATTAGCGGAAATGCCAATTAGTCAATCAAAACCAAGGGCCTTTGCCAGATTAATGTTGGCTGGAGCAATGGATGTTGCTCCTGATAAACAAGGAAGAATTAATCTGCCAGATTATCTTCGCCAATATGCCGGAGTAGGAAAAAAGGTGGTAGTTGCTGGTTTATATAATCGTTTGGAAATTTGGGATGAAAATAAATGGGAACAATATAAAAAAGAATCAGAAAAGGATAGTTCAAATATTGCGGAAACCTTAGGCGAATTGGGTGTTTAATTTTAATTGATTAACCACTTTAAAATATGCACATACCGGTTCTTTTAAAAGAAACCTTAGAATATCTTAACCCGCAAAAGGGGAAGAATTTTATCGATGCCACGGTCGGAGAAGGGGGACATAGTTTTGCTATTTTAGAAAAGATTAGACCGGACGGAAAAATTTTAGGCATTGAAGCCGACCCCAAAGCAAAACAAATTTTGGAAGAAAAAATAAAAGAAAGGGGATTGGAAAATAATTTTATTTTAATAAATAATAATTTTGCTCATTTAAAGAAAATCGTTCAGGAAAACAATTTTTTTCCTATTGATGGCGTTTTATTTGATTTAGGATTATCTTCAAATTTAATTGAAGAAAGTGGCCGCGGTTTTAGCTTTATGCGTCAAGAAATTTTGGATATGAGGTTTAATCCTCTTCAACAAGATTTAACGGCGGCCCAAATCCTAAGTCAGTATTCCAGCGATGAATTAAGAGATATTTTTAAAAATTATGGCGGAGAAAGGTTTAGTGGAAGAATTGCTAAAATGATTATTCATAAAAGAAAAAAGGAAAAGATATTATTTACTGATCAATTGGTGAAAATTATTAAAGAATCATTGGGAGGACACTATCACATTAAAAGTTTAGCTCGGGTGTTTCAATCTTTACGTATTGTTGTTAATCAGGAACTGGAAAATTTTAAAACCGCTTTGCATGACAGTTTGGACATTTTAAATCCAGGAGGAATAATCGTTGTTTTGAGTTATCATTCAGAAGAAGACCGGATTGTTAAAAGATTTTTTAAAGAAGAAAAAGATTTAACAATCATAACTAAAAAACCAGTTATTCCTTGTTTAAACGAGATTAAAAGGAATAGAAGGTCCCGTAGCGCAAAATTAAGGGCGGCGATTAAGAATTAATTAAAAAATATTTTTATATTTTATCCTATTTTAAAAAAAATAAATTATGACCTTCGCGCAAAAGTTTTTTCAATCAGTAGTTGGCAATGATGCCAAGAAAAAGAGAATATTTTTTAATGCTTTGGGCCTTTCGTTTTTTTCTCTTTTAATGGTTGTTTATTTATGGCAGATTAATGCCGGAGTAAATAATTGTTTGAAAATAGAGGAAATGGGGAATAGACTTGAATCATTAAAAAAGGAAAATGAGGAATTAATTAAAAAAACCAGTACTTTAGGTTCAATGACAAATGTCTATGAATTAGTTCAAAGTTTAAAAATGGTAAAAATAGATCAAATTGATTATCTTTTTGCCACCCAAGAAAGATTTGCTTTGAAATAGTTTCTTATGAACTGGCGTTTTAAATCAATTTTAGGGGTTGTTTTTGTTTTAGGTTTTTGTATTATTGCGCGTCTTTTTGAACTTCAAGTTTTAGGCCATAATTTTTTAGGAAATACTGTATATCAAAAAAATATTACTCAAGAATTAATTCCGGCAGAACGCGGGAGAATTTTTATTTCTGAAGGAACAAGTCTTTTACCACTGGCAATCAATATTAAAAATTATAATTTAATTGTTTCACCCAATGAAATTGTTTCTTCGGATATAAAAGTAGAGGATTGGTTAGAAAAAGTTTCCCCTTTTTTGGATATTAAGCATTGGCAGAATCTTTCTCAAGAACCTTTATTTATTGAGGAGGATGAAGAAACGACTGAGTTTAAAGAAATGTTGAATCGGCTTTCAAAAAAAGATGATTTCTATGAAATTATTAAAAAGGATTTAATTTTTGAACAAAAAGAGGAAATAGAACAATTAAATTTACCAGGTTTAAGATTTGAAACGATTACCAAACGTTATTATCCGGAAAATAATTTATTTAGTCATATAACTGGATTTGTCCGGTCTGAAGAAAATTGCCAAGATGAAGATTGTTTAGGGGGACAAGGACAATACGGTTTAGAAGAATTTTTTAATCAGGAATTAGCGGGCGAACCAGGGGAAAAAATTGGTGAAAAAGGGAAAAATTTAACTGGACCTACTGATAATTTTATTAAGCTTCCTGAGCGGGGCGTGGATTTAGTTTTGACTATTGACCGGACAATTCAGTTTTTTGTATGCCAAACTTTACGTGAGACAATTAAAGAATATCAGGCGGATTCAGGTTCAATTATTATTTTAAATCCTAAAAGTGGAGAAATAATCGCTTTATGTAATTATCCGGATTTTGACCCGAATAATTATTCTAAAGTAAAAGATTATGCGGTTTATAAAAACGAAGCAGTTTCTTCCGCTTTTGAACCGGGATCAATCTTTAAAGTAATCACCATGGCGAGTGGGATAGATTCAAAAAAGGTAAGTCCGGAAACTGTTTATTTGGATAAAGGGCAATTAATTATTAGTGGAGAAAAGATTAGCAATTCTGATAATCGAATTTTTGGTTTACAGAATATGACAGAAGTTTTAGAAAAATCAATCAATACCGGCGCTATTTTTGTGGCGCAAAAATTAGGCCGTTCTGGATTTAGAAATTATTTAAAAAAGTTTGGATTCGGCAGTTTGACCCAAATGGAAATTCCTGATGAATCATCCGGCGATATATCTAATCTTGATGAAAAACAAGAAATATATTTAGCTACTGCTTCTTTCGGCCAGGGAATTATCGTTACTCCGATTCAAATGATTAATGCGGTTGCGGCAATTGCTAATCAAGGAAAATTAATGAAACCGCATTTAGTAAAAATGATTATTAAAAATGGTGAAGAGATTCCGATTTCTCCAAACTTTGTTCGTCAGGTAATATCTCCTTCAAGCGCCGCTACTTTAAAAGCAATGATGACTTCTGTTTGTGAAAATGGATATGGTAGTCGAGCCCGGGTTAATAATTATTATGTGGGTGGAAAAACTGGCACTGCTCAGGTTCCTCAAGAAAATAGCGCTGGCTATTCTGAAAAAGTAATTCATTCTTTTGTTGGATTCGCTCCGTCTACTGATCCTCGTTTTGTTGTTTTAATAAAATTTGACAATCCTCAAAACGGTCGTTTTGCCGATTCAACAGCCGCACCAACTTTTAGTAAAATTACTGAATTTATTTTAAAGTATTATAACATTCCACCCGACAAAATGAATAAATAATCTTATTATATTTTAAATTATATGTTATTAAAATTTTTACAAAGACTTTTAGCTTTTTTAGCAAAGGGGATTATAAAAAAACAAAAACCGTTAGTAATCGGCATTACTGGCAGTGTTGGTAAGTCGTCAGCTAAACAAGCGATTAATTTTGTTTTGAAAGAAAAGTTTAATGTAAGGGAAAGTAATGGCAATTATAATAATGAAATCGGTTTGCCGTTAACTATAATTGGTAAAAAATCATTTGGGAAAAATATTTTTGGCTGGCTTTTAGTTTTTTTTATCGGTTTTATGAAAATGTTTTTTAAAATGAAATTTTATCCGAAAGTTTTGGTTTTAGAAATGGCTGCGGATAGACCGGGAGATATAGGTTATTTAATTAAAATTGCTCCTTGTCAAATTGCGGTCTTAACGGCCATCAGCGTATCGCATACGGAATTTTTTAATAATATTCAAGGAATTATTAAGGAAAAACAAGAAATTATTACTCATCTACTTTCTGATAATTGGGCGATTTTAAATCAGGACGACAAAAATATTGCGAGTTTAAAAAATAAAACTCAGGGGAAGATATTAACTTATGGTCTTTCTGAAAAATCGGATATTAGAGCTTTAGAAATTGCGATTGAACAAGAAATAAAAGAAAATCGCGTAGAAATAAGAGGTTTAAAATTTAAAATTAGTTATCAGGGAAGTGTTGTTCCAGTTTTTTTGTCAAATGTTATTTCTTTGGCTCAAGTTTATTCTATTTTGGCCGCGGTTGCTGTAGGAATTTCTTTTGAAATGAATTTATTGGAAATCGTTCAAAATTTTAAAAGCTATGAACTTCTTCCCGGCCGTTTAGCAGTTTTAAAAGGCATTAAAGATACTTTAATTTTAGATGATACTTATAATTCTTCGCCTCGAGCATTGGACTTCGCTTTAGAGACGATAAAAGAGATAAAAATACCATTAATTTCAAGAAAATGGGCGGTTTTGGGTGATATGTTAGAATTGGGTAGTTTGAGCCAGATAAGTCATTTTCGGGCCGGAGAAAAAGTATTTTTAGCGGATTTGGATTTTTTAATTACTATTGGTTTAGAAGCTAAAGAAATAGCCAAAGGCGCATTAGAAAAAGGGATGTCAAATGAAAAAGTTTTTAGTTTTGAAAATTCATTAGGAGTAATTGATTTTTTAAAATCAAGAATCAAGGTTGGCGATTTAATTTTAGTTAAGGGCTCGCAGGGAATGAGAATGGAAAAAATTGTTAAGGAAATTATGGCTAAACCAAATTTAGCGGGTAAATATTTAGTTCGGCAAAGTAAAAAATGGCTTAGATTTTAATTTTTTTATCGCAAGATAATTTATTTATATTTTTTTAACTAGATAGGTTTTTTTCAAGCGGTATCCTAAATGACGATAATATTCTCTTACCCCAATTCCGGAAATAACCGCGATTTTTTGAAACCCTTGGTTTTTTGCAATTTGTTCCGCCCTTTCAATTAATTTTTTTCCAAAGCCAAAATGCTGAGTGGCTTTTAGTTTTTTATTTTTGATTTCTACTAATTGTCCATAAGTATGAAGCTCTCTAATAAGGGCTGCATTTTGCAGAACAGGAAGAATCTCTTTTTCTTCTAAATCCGGCAATCTAAGGCGAAGAAAAGCGGCCAATTTATTTTTTTCTTTATTTTCAAAAGATAAAAATATTTCTTGGCCATTAGAAGCCGAATATCTATTTTCTTTTAATTTAAAATCTTTTAAATTAATCTTTTGACCCTTAACTTCCCGACAGCGAATACATTGGCAAAAGATATTTTTTTCTTTCATAATCTTTTGTATTATTTCTCTTAAGTTTGAAATTTTGCTGCCGGCTTGAATTTGATAGGCTGGAATATCTCTAATTAAACGGTTAATTCTAACATAAGGAGGAATAATTAATTTTATTTTAATTATGAGTTCAATTAGTTGTTGACTGGAATATGGGCGATATTGTCCTTTTTTCCATGATTGGTAAAGGGGTGAGCCTTTAGCAACCACGCAAGGATATATTTTAAGCATATCTGGTTGGAAGTCGGAATTCGAAAAAAGGTCTTGAAACATTTCAAAATCTTTTTTTAAAGTAGAACCAGCCAAGCCGGGCATTAAATGATAGCAAATTTTAAACCCGGCATTTTTTAAAAGACGAGTAGCTCTAATCGTTTCTTTGGTTCCATGCCCTCGCCGATTTTTTTTTAAAATTTTATTATCAAGCGATTGAACGCCAATTTCCACCCTGGTTGCTCCCAAATCTCTCATTCTTTTAATTTCATTTAAATCAAGATAGTCAGGGCGGGTTTCTAAAGTGAGACCGACAATGCGGTTTTTCGCTTTTTCATTTTTTTTCTGAGCTTGCGCTAAATTTTTACTAATTGATTTATTAGCGCCGTCAAAACATCTTTTAATAAACCAACTTTGGTATTGTTTAGGAAGATAAGACCAGGTTCCGCCAATCACAATTAATTCTATTTTATCTGTTGGGTGACCATTCCTTTCTAAGATTTGGATTCTGGATTTAGTTTGAAAATAGGGATTGTATTTGAGAATTTTTGCTCTTTCTACCGCCGGTTCCCCGGATAAATAACTTTTTGGGACGCCTTTTTCTAATGGGCAATAAAAGCATTTTCCCGGACACGGCCATGGTTTAGTTAAAACCGCCACTACGGCTACGCCAGACAATGAACGAATTGGTCTTTTTTTTAAATCATGTTCCAAAAAATAACTTTCTTTTATTTTGTTTTTTCTTTTTAAATCGTAATAAATTTCTAAAATATCATTATTGGCAGGCAGGCTAATCTTAAATTCAGAAGATAGTTTTTGTTTGATTTTTGAAAAATTTTTAAAAGAAGTTAATTTTGTTTTAACCAATTTTTGAACCAAATCATTAAGTTTTTCGGATTTTTCTTTTTCCATTTTTATCATCATATCATTTTTAGGGCAAAATATAAAGCTTTTCTTGTTTTTAAATTAAATTTTAGTTAAAATAAGATTTATTATGAATAAAAAAAAGATAATTAAAATTTTAAAAAAGAATCAAGAGGATTGGGAAAGGATCGCTGTTTCTTTTTCCCACACGCGTCAGAATCTTTGGCTTGAATTCAAAGATTTGGTTAAATATGTTAAGAAAGGGGACCGAGTTTTGGATTTGGGTTGCGGTAATGGCCGCCTTTTTCAGATTTTAAAAGAAAAAGAAGTTAATTATTTAGGGATTGATCAGTCGGAGAAATTAATTTGTCTAGCTAAAGAGAAATTTCCTCAAACAAATTTTATTAAAACCAACCTTATTGAAACATTTTCAAATTATTGTTCGGAAAAATTGCTTTCTAATGAAGTAGATATTATTTTTTCCATTGCGCTTTTACATCATTTGCCCAGTAAAGGGCTAAGAAGAGAATTTTTTGAGAAATGTTTTTCCTTGTTAAAAAAAGACGGTTTTTTAATTTTAACTGTTTGGAATTTTTTTCAACCCCGTCTCATTAAAAAATATAGAATAAGAAAAATTATTTTTGGTTTTAAAAATATTTTAATCCCATTTAAAGAAAAAGAAAAAATTACATATCGATATTATTATGCCTTTAGGAAAAGGGAATTGGAAAAGATTTTTAATGGGGCCGGATTTCAAATAAAGGAAAGTTATTATGTTCGTCAAGGAAAAAAAGTTGGGCTAAAAGAGGGATATAATTTAGTAATAGTGGCAAAAAAATAACCAACATATATCAAAGCGGTTATTTTTTATTTCTATTTCTATTTTGAGTTAAATCAAACCCATTTTTTGTTTAACTTCTTTAATAGTTTTTTGAGCAATTTCTCTTGCTTGTTTAGTTCCCTTTTCGAGGATTTTTTTTATTTTTTCAGGATGTTGTTCTAAATACTCTTTTTTTTCTTGAATCGGTTTTAATTCTTTAATTAAATTTTTTGCCAGAAGATGCTTGCATTCCAGACATCCTATTTTGGCCTGAGTGCATCCTTTAACCACATAATTTAAATCTTTTTTGTCAGAGACGAGTTGATGGAGGTGATATAGGTTGCATTTTTCCGGGGTGCCAGGGTCAGTTCTTTTTTGTCTAGCCGGATCAGTAACAGCTGGCGCGAGTTTTTTAAGAATAATTTCAAAAGAGTCTGACATAGCAATATAACTTTCCACGCCGTGCGATTTGCTCATTTTTTTTCTAGGATTGTTTAAACTCATAATTCTAGCTCCGGAAGTTAGAATTGGTTTTGGTTCCGGGAATGTTTTACCGAAGGTTTTATTGAATTTTCTAGCTATTTCTCTAGCAAGTTCCAAATGTTGAACTTGATCTTCACCAACCGGAACAATTTCTGATTTATAAAGTAAAATGTCTGCCGCCATTAAAACCGGATAATTAAAAAGGCCAGCATTAATATTTTCCGCGTTTTCTTTTGATTTTTCTTTAAATTGAGTCATGCGATTTAAATCGCCAATTGGGGTAATGGTATTTAAAATCCAAGCAAGTTCAGTATGTTCTGGAACGGTTGATTGGACAAAGATAATTGATTTATCAGGATTAATTCCGGCTGAAATAATATCTATGGTCGCCTCCAAAATTCTTTTTGGCATTTGCTTTGGTTGATAAGAAACCGTAATGGCATGGTAATCAACAATAGAGAAAAGACTGGGGTATTTTTCTTGAAGTTGAACCCAGTTTTTGATTGCTCCGAAGTAATTTCCAATGTGGAGCAAGCCGGTTGGTTGAACGCCGCTAAAAAGTTTCATCATAGAAATAGGTGATATTTTTTAAACTATTTATATCATAACAGATTGTTTTTAGAAGACAAGATAGTTTAAGAATATTATGGCATTGGGACGCGGAGATTTAGTGAGATTTCATTATAAAAAGTTGTTATTTTTTAAATTTATGCTATCCTGAGAATAATTCAAACTATTATGGCAAAAGAAAAAAATAAAAAAAATATTTTTTCAATAATAATTATTCTTTTAATTTTGTTTTTTTTACCTTTTCTTTTTAAAAAACAGGAAATAAAAATGGATATGGGTAAATTGGAAAAAAAGATTTTAGACTGTCTACCCATGGCTAAATTAATTTCAGAAACCAAAAGCGAATTTTCTTATCAGGTTAGTTATTTAAATCAGGGAAATAGTGATTATTCTCAAGTTATTTTTAAAGAATTGAAGAAAATTTTTTTAAATTCAGGCTGGAGAATTAAACAAAAAGAATTAAAAGAAGATTATCGGTTAATTAGTTTTCAACCAAGAAAAAAAGAGAAGAGAGAACTTTTAAACGTGGCAATTAGTTATCAAAATAATCAGGGAACTTTTTTCGGTATTGATTATCATTGGTAAATATTAGTAAATAATTTTGGTTAATGAAAAGTAAAAAAACGCGATTCATGCGTTTTTTTATTATTTTGAATTATGGTGCCAGAGGTGGGACTCGAACCCACAAGCCTTTCGGCATACGGCTCTGAACCGTACGTGTTTACCAAATTTCACCACTCTGGCTATTTTGAAATTTTTCTTTTAGTTTGATAATACCAATTTTCAATTTCATTAAAACGGTCAGCTGGGTGGGTGATTTGATTAATATTAACTCCTTTTATCTTTTCGTCAATTAAATAAGAATAACTGGCATTATAAAGGAAAATGGCCGGTAGATTGTTAGCAATAATTTCTTGAAATTCGCGGTAATTTATCTTTTTTTCTTCCAAATTGTTTGTTAAAGAGGCCTTTTCTAAAAGTTCATCGCTTCTCCGGAAGCTGAAACCAGTAAGATTTAAACCCGGTGTTTCACTTTGAGATGAATGCCAAAGTGAAAAAGGATCTGAGTTAAAGTCATCAAGAATGCCATATAAAAAAGCCTGAAAATTTCTTTTTTTAATAACTTCTTTTATTTTATCAGTAGGAATAACGATTAACTTTACTTTCAGGCCGATATTTTGCCATGATTTTTGGATCAATTCGGCAATTTTTTCAAATTCTGATTGATTTACCGTAGTTAATTCTATTTCTAGAATTTGTTTATTCTTTTCATAAAATCCGTTTTCGTTTTTTTTCCAGCCGGCTTGGGTTAAAATATTTTCAGCTGCTGTTGGGTCATAAGAATAAGTCTTTATTTCCGAGTTAAAGAAAGCGGAAGAGGGGAGAATCGGCCCGTTAATGATAGTTCCCTGTTTATTAAAAACTTTTTCAAAAATTTCGTCTTTCGGAGTTAAATAAGAAAGAGCTTGACGAATAGACTTTTCTGTCAAATAGTTTTCTTTTCCCTCTGTTTCTGATTGGCGAAGGTTTAAAAATACGGCGTTATAATAAGGAAAATTTAAGCGATAATTTTTAAATCCTTTAATTTCCGCTTGCTGTTCATTTATTTGTCCGGGTGGAATAATCAGGCCGTTAATTTCTTGATTTTTTAGCGCAAGAAACGCTTGGTTGAAATCCGGATAAAAATGAAAGTTAATTTCTTTCAGAAATGGACTACTTTGATAATAAAAATTATTTCTTAACAAAGAATAAATAATTATTTTATCGTCCTTGTCTCTAGCCAATAGGTTAAACTGATATGGTCCACTGCCAATTGGTTTTAAGTTAAAATTAGATTGGGAAATTTCTTCCGGTTTAATATTTTCCCAGATTGATTTAGGTAGGATACCTAATGTTAAAATAGAAAAAATATCAGGATTATTTTTCTCTATTTTTATTTTTAAACATTTTTCCGCAGTTTTTTCAAATTGTAGGTTTTTCAGTTTTTCTAACCGAGGATTTTTAAAAATATCATTTTGGCCAAGAGTGTAAGTAAAAAGAATGTCATCAATGGTTATTTTTTCTTCATTATGCCAAAAAAGATTTTCTTTTAGGCAAAATTCGTATTCTAATTGTTCGGGATTATAAATAAATTCTTGAACTAAATCGGGTATTAAATTAAAATCAGAGTCATATTTTAAAAGCCCGGAATAAACTAAATTAACCAGGCTTAAATCAACTTCATCTACCGCTAAAAAAGGATTGATATTTTTCGGTTGGCCAATTGTGCCTTCATGATAATTTCCTCCGATATTGGGAACTATTTCTGAAGACGAAAAATAGAATTGGAAAAATAGAATGAGACAAGAAAAAAGAATACAACCCAAAAAAAGTTTAATCAAGTTTTTTTCCTTTAATGATAAAACTTCATTTAAATATTTTAATTGATGAAAAGAGGGGATTCTTTTTTTACCCTCCTTCGGTTTATTTTTTCTCGAAAAAGGATTTTTTTTAAAAGATAAGAACATAAAAAGTTTATTGTTGGGTAATCAAACGAAAGCCTCCTAAAGCCAAAAATAGAACAATTAAAACAATAGTGGAGATAAAAATCGTCTTTTCCAAACCCCTTTTAGTATGGTAACCCTCTCCACTCCCGCCGAAAATTCCTGATAATCCACTACCCCTTTGTTGAAGAAGAACAGTAATAATCAAGAGACAAGAGATAACAATTTGAACAATGTTTAATATTCTTTGCATAAATTTTATATTAATTTTTATTTTTAGAAGATAAATAAACGTTTTTAAGAAGATAGGCGACGGTTAAGGGTCCAACCCCTCCGGGAACTGGAGAAAGATAGGGAGTTTTTTTTCTTATTTTTTCATCTGCGTCCCCAACCGCTTTTCCCTTTATTCTATTATATCCAATGTCGATGACAACGGCGTTTTTTTTAATCATTTCCGGCTTGATGAATTTTGGTTTTCCTATTGCAATAACAATTAAATCAGCTGTTTTTATTTGATTTTTTTCTAATAAGGAAAAACTTTTTTTTAAATAAATGATTTCTGTTTTTATTTGATTTTTTTCTAAAAATTTTTTTAAAGGTTCAGCAAAAATTTCGTTTTTACTCAAAATAACCGTTTTTTTATTTTTTAAGTTTATTTTAGTTTCTTTAATCAATTTGAGGGTGGCTTGATAAACCGGGGAAATAAATTTTGTTGCGGGATTAAATCCATCTACATCTTTTAAAGGAGAGATATTTTTTACTAATTTATTTGAATTTAAATGTTTTGGCAAGGGAAGTTGAAGAATTACGCCATTGATTGATTTATCTTTGTTTATTTTTTTAATTAATTCAATTATCTTTTTGTTTGAAGTTTTATTAGCGAGTGCGAATTTTTTGAATTTAATTCCCATTTTCTTTGCCGCCTTTTCTTTTAAACTTACATAAATTAGAGAGCTGGGTTCTTTGCCGACCAAAATGGCGGCTAAGCCGGGTTTTAGGTTTCTTTTTTTAATTTCTTTTCTAATGTCTTCTTTTATTTTTTCCGCAATTTTTTTTCCATTCAGGATAATTTTTTCCATATTTTAGATTTTAAAGTTTTGGTAAATGGGATGCTTTAAAGCTAATCGTTTGGTAGCCGTTTTTATTTTTTTTATTATTTTTTCATTATCAAAATGATAAATTATTTCAGCTATCAACTGGCCGATAATTTCCATTTCTTTTTCTTTAAATCCGCGAGTGGTTAATGCCGGGGTTCCTAGCCGAATACCAGAGGGATTAAAGGGGGTGCGGGAATCATAAGGAATCATATTCTTATTAACATAAATGCAGGCTTTTTCCAAGGCTCTTTCTCCTTGTTTGCCAGTTATTCCGGTTTTAGTCAAATCAATCAAAATTAGATGGTTGTCAGTGCCATGAGAAATTAATTCTAATCCTTGTTTTTTTAAAGATAGCGCCAAAGCTTTGGCATTTTTAACAATTTGTTGAGCATATTTTTGAAAGTTTTTTTGAGAGGCTTCTTTTAGCGCGACAGCAATTGCCGCGGTGGTGTGGTTGTGAGGTCCGCCTTGCATGCCAGGAAAAACGCCTTTGTCAATGACTTCCGCATATTCTTTTTTACACATAATCATTGCCCCCCTTGGCCCTCGCAAAGTTTTATGAGTGGTAGTGGTGACAATGTCAATAAAAGGGAATGGCTGGGGGTGCATTTTTCCAATGATTAACCCGGCAATATGAGCGATGTCTGCCATGCTAATCGCTTTTACTTTTTTAGCGATTTCTGCAAATTTTTTAAATTTGATAATTCTAGGATAAGCAGTGGCGCCACAAAGAATTATTTTAGGTTTATGCTTCTTTGCTAATTTTTCTACTTCATTATAATCAATTAAATGATTTTTAGGGTCAACGCCATATTGAATAAAATTAAAAATTTTACCGGATAAATTTACTTTATGTCCATGAGTTAAATGTCCGCCGTGAGCCAAATTCATACCCATAATTGTATCGCCAGGTTGTAATAAAGAAAAATATACTTCTAAATTTGCCGGCGAGCCGGAATAAGGCTGGATATTAACATGTTCAGCATGGAATAATTTTTTTGCTCTTTCAATCGCTAAAGTTTCTATCTCATCAATAAATTCGTTTCCGCCGTAATATCTTTTTCCAGGATATCCTTCAGAATATTTATTGGTTAAGGGAGACCCCATGGCTTTTAGAACCGCTTCAGAAACAAAATTTTCTGATGGAATTAGTTCCAGGCCTTGTTGTTGTCTGATAATTTCTTTTTTTAAAAATCCGGCAATTTGCGGATCTGTTTTTATTAAATTCATATTATAATTTTATCTGATTCAGAAGATTTGTCAATTTAAATGTTAATATTTGGTCGGGTGCTTGGGTAATTGGGCATTAAGGTAATCAGGAAATTTGGTGCTCGAATACTTAAATTTAAATGTTTTGAATTATTTAGGAACTTAAAAAAGTATCAAAAAAAATGGTGTTTTGTAAAAATTTAGTGGATAAAAAATCCGCTCGGAAACGAAGATTAGGAGCGGGTTAGGGAATGGTAAAAGTTTGGTGGCTGAGCCACCAA
>Ga0268277_1000091_pt1 | contig 69019 bp, 58 predicted proteins | sample saktaG_5_FD_190132 | JGI IMG/M metagenome (GOLD analysis project Ga0268277, IMG submission 190132) | Saline water microbial communities from Sakinaw Lake, British Columbia, Canada - sak_2010_1_5_50m | ecosystem: Environmental > Aquatic > Non-marine Saline and Alkaline > Saline ... | reverse complement strand
GAGCTCTTTAATGGCTCCGGCCGGGATTTATCTTGACTGAGAGATAAAAATATGAGAGTTTAAATATGAGTTAACAGCTTAACATCAATAAGAAAATCAGATTATGTTACGTACAGCAAATACAAAGGTGCAATACCATTTATTGGCTGAGTTCGCTGAATACAGTTTGAAACATGCGAGAAACTCCATAAAATTTTACCACAATGAGCATTCAGCTGCCTACCTTAAACAAAGCATTTGGCGATTTTCACCATTATATATCCTTTCAAAAAGTATTCCTCGTGAATAAAAATCAAAGTGAAAAATAAAAGTTGACAAAAGTTGACACCATGTGTACTGTAGCCTCATGAAAAATAAATTAAATGTAAATAATATCCAGCAAAAAGTGCAAGAGCTTGGCCTGAACCAAACGGCGCTTGCCAAGGAAATGCAGGTATCCAAGGAAGCCGTTTCCAAGTGGTTCCGGAACGAGAAGTTTCCCCGTCCCGATAAGCTCCTCAAGCTGGCCCGCCTCCTCGACATTTCCTTTGCGGAACTTGTGGACAAGGTTCCTACGGTAAACGAGCCGGTCATCGCTTTCCGCAAGAAAGGTGCTCATAAGATCACGCCTGATTATGTCGATCAGGCCATGGATATGGGGAGAATTCTTTCCGAATTGGTACCCTATCTGCCTTTTGATGCTTTATCCCAACCAGCCATTCTCAAAACGCCTTCCACTGATTACACTTACGTCCAGAAGGTCACTAAACGGATCAGAGAGGAAATCAACGTTCATGAGGGCGACGAGATCCACTTCGCCAGCCTTATTAGTTACTTCAATGATCTGCAGGCGGTTATCATCCCGGTGCTGTGGGGAAGAAAAGAGATACACGAAAATGCCCTCCACATCTATCTGCCGGATTCAATGACTACCTGGATTTATCTGAATCTTGATTGCCGACTACATGATTTCAAGTTTTGGATGGCCCATGAATTGGGACATGTCCATGCCCCACAACTTCAGGGAGAGACAGGTGAGGATTTTGCCGAGGCATTTGCTGGGGCGTTACTGATATCGGAAGAACTTGCAGCGCAAGAATATGGCGCGCTATGTCGGATTGCTGGCATCGGGACGCAAATCAACCGGATCAAGACAATTGCAGAAAGGCTTGTTGTTTCTCCTCTGACGGTCTATTGCGAAATCAACAAATATGCTGTGCAAACCGGCAGACCGAAGATCGATCTGGAGTCTGGAAAAGAAATCCATAAGGCCACCAGCAACTTCAACAAGCAGTTCTATCCGGTAAGTGAGAATCTGTTTGGCACAAAAAACCCTTCTCCTGCTCGTTACATTGCCAGTGCGAAGGAGCGTTTCGGTAGTCCGTTTTTTAATATCCTCAAAGCATATCTTGTCGAACACCATAAGTCCGCAAGTTTCGTTCAAAGCATCCTCAATATACCGCTCCTTGACGCACAGAACGTATATGAGGAGCTTTAGCGATGTCCCAATGCAGGATTCTCGTCGATTCCAATGCCTATTTCCGCTTGGCGAAAAGCATTCACCCTCTGCTGAATGTCGTATTCGGCGATAAGCAATATTGTCTGTACGTCATCAAAGAATTGCAGGTTGAGTATAATCGGAGCTTCCGTCTGAAAAATGCCTTTCCCTGGGTCAATGATCCAGAGTACGTAAAAAATCGTTCCCATGTACTGGAGGTGACAAAAAAAGAAAAGTCCGAAATCAAGAGAGCCTATGAATTTATTCTTGATTATGTACGATATGTACATCCCGATGTTTCGAAAGTAGATGTTCGCTGTCTGGCATATGCGGAACAGCTAAGTATTTCAGTTGTTACAGATGACGAAGAGATGCGGATAGTTGCCGGTGCTTACGGCATCACAGCATACAAGACGCTCGAACTGCTCAAACTGATGCTGGACTGTCACTATATCGGTATTGAAAAAATCAGGGAAATTGCAGGCTACTGGAATTATCTTAACGACATGCCAAAAGACTTTAAAACAGATTACAAGAAACTCTTTGGTGAAATACCTCCGCAATAATTATTATCGTGTCCATCGCATTCTTTTCCTATTATCCATTTTTATGATGCTTATTACAGGCATATTTTTTAGCTCCCACTTGCTCATTACGGATTGAATTGTGCTACATGAGCATTTTATCCTCAAGTGTTGACTTCAATAAATAATGGGTAATCTCTCGGTACAGTCAAGAGCGTTCATAAGTAGGTGAATCTGATTATTTTGGGAATCGGTTTATTTTCAAAAATCGGCTATCAGAATTCCCTTGTATTGTCGAGCAATGATATATACTCCAGCTTTCTCTCCCCGCTTCTGCCGTTGCTTATTTCCAAATTTGGGCTTTCCATGCTGCTGGCAGGCACACTCACCGTAATGTTCCGCCTACCATCGCTGTTTAACCCGGTAATCGGGATCATTTCGGATCGGTTCGAATATTGTGACAAGAAATAATTGACATGATACCAAAAAATGGTATATATATGCAAAATAAGAATGACGACACTACTTGGAAGGTATATCTTAAGGGTAAGGTTCAAAAATCATTAAAAGCTTTTCCAAAAGTGGTGCGGGAAAACTTACTTACACTAATCAGGGAAATTGAATTATATGGACCGGTGAGGGGAAATTAGCCTAAATATGGCAAGTTATCCGAAGCCGTACATCATTGTCACATCAAAAGCGGAAGACCGACCTATGTAGTGGTTTGGAAAGTTATTGACAACAAGAAAAAGATTGTGGAGGTGACTTATGCGGGGACGCACGAAAAAGCGCCTTACTGAGATAAGTGTCAAGGGCATGCTGGCTAACAAGATTCTGATGGGACCGGAAGAAAACGTAGAAGAAGCGATTAAGGCACTTACAGAGCTGGGCTTTGAGGATGTATTGGATTCTATTCCCTGGAGAAAAGCTTTTCCCGAGTATTCTGATGAGCAGTTGCCGGGCGTATGCCTTGCTGGTGCCAGGCGCAAGGAAGGACTTACACAGAAAGAACTTGCCAGGATGATTGGTGTGTCTCAGAGCAACATTTCTGAAATGGAAACCGGAAAACGGACTATCGGAAAGAAAATGGCAAAGAGGCTTGCCAGGATTACCAATGTCGGATATAAACTTTTTTTGTAAACTATTGCCGTTGAACACAGGGTTTTTTATGGCGGGTGTTTTTACATCCGCTTTTTTTCCCTCAAGGTTGGAAATACGGTTGGAATTTAAATTTCAGGCAAAACAAAAGGGGTTGCGATACTCTCGCAACCCCTTGAATTTATTTTGGTAGCGGGGGGCGGATTCGAACCACCGACCTTTGGGTTATGAGCCCAACGAGCTACCAGACTGCTCTACCCCGCGTCACATTTCATTAAGCAAAAAGGATTTCTAACTCAAGCATATATAAATGTCAAGGAGTTTCTATAGAGACCTTTGCAAAATGCTTCATTTTGCAAAGGTCTCCTATAATCCGGACAGTTAAGAGAATTGTGTTTTCCTGAAACACATCTGTGTAATTCCATGTTTTCGTTCTCACAAATGGCTTTCATATCTTATACGATATAATTTATATATCACAAGGATGATAAATTTTCCTCTGCCTGTTTCAGATATATTTTCGCTTCGCAACGTTCAAAGATATTTACAGCTTCTTCAATGCACTTTCGTGCCTGGTCAGTTCTGCCTTTTGCCTTATGTAACCGACCAAGATCCAGATTTGCCTGACCCAGAATTCCCTTTGCTCCGATCTCCCTTGAAATTTCGATTGCCTTATTAAAATGCGATTCAGCCTTTTTTGCGGCAAATGGAACACTTTTTATAAGAAATACGATGTTTTTTGTCAGGAGGGAAAAGGTTTTTCGCCTTTCGCCATAGATAAGCTCGAAATAGACCTTGCCCAGTTGGTGTTCCAGGGTAGCATAACGGTATCTGCTTCCGTTTTCGAACCATACTCTTAATGCATTCTCTGTAATTCTTATCCCCTGTCTCAGGTCACCCCTTGCAATCAAAATGACACCCTTGAGGGCCTCGGCTGACGTTCCGATTGCTTCGAGACCAAAGTCATCATTGAATCTCATTACTTCCTCAAGTGTTTCTTCGGCTTCCCGAAACTGGTTGTTGGAAAGGTAGCCCATTCCGAGGAATAACTGAGAGAGGCAGGAAATCATAGGATCCAGGGAGACCTGTACTGACCGCTGAAAAGATTCAATGGCAAATGGAAAGTCGCCAGCTGTCAAATGTCCCAATCCCGTTATATTGTTTCCCATGGCTGAGGATCGAATGTCGGACTGTTTCTGACCATAGTCCAGAAGGATTTTTCCAATTTCGGCTTCCTTTTTACGTTCTCCTCTGAAATAGTATGCAAGTCCCATTCCCACCATGGAAAATTGAAAGAACAATTGATCCGACTCAAGAAGATCGGACATCTCTTGCGCCCTTTTTCCAAAGATAATTGCTTCATCCAAAAGTCCCAGATCCGAACACGTTTGTGAAAGCCAGGCGCAGGCATACCCTATTACCTTTCGATTTTTAATCTCCTCACCATACCTGAGGGATTTACATAAATATTGATATGCCTCCTTTAGTTCCTCTCTCTGCCGCAGTGCCCAGCCAAGCCAGCCATAGAACATCCCAGTGTGCTCTTTGTCATCCAGAGAATCAGCCAGTTTTTCATGATCCTTAAGAAGATCAATCAGCCTGCTGTAATCTCCACGCTGGTTAAAGACAATGGACCACTTATTGAGAAGACTGATCAGAAGAACTTCTTCTTTTCCCGTCTTCTTAGTTTCATTGGACAGGAGTTCGAAAGCCTCTTTGTAATACTGATGAGATTCATCAAGAGAATATCTTGCGAGGTTCTTTTCGCCCGACTTCACAAGATATTCCACGGCTTTGAGAACTGATTGCCCCCGTTTGAAATGAAAAGCAAGGATTTCATAAAACTCTGAAATTCTGTCGCGAAATAACTCCTCCATAACAAGGGCAATTCTCTCGTGAATTGCCCGGCGCTCCTTTTTTAAAAGACCATTATAAACAACATCCTGGGTCAGGGCGTGTTTAAAAATATATTCGATATCAGGCTGGAAAAACCTTGTTTTTATTACGTCAAGTCTCTCCAGATCTCTGAGACACCGGTCTATACTGCCTTTGTGCTCCGTAATCCGCTTGAGAATATCGTAAAGAAAAGCCCTCCCTGCGACAGAGGCTTCCTGAAGCACCTTTTTCGTCTCCCTTTCAAATCTATCAAGCCGTGCAGAAATCACGCCCTGAAGGGTAGAGGGAATAGCTGCCTCAACGATTGGCCTCGTTAACTTCCAGATACCATTGCCGCGACTGAGCGTTCCCGATTCGATCAAGGAATTAATTACTTCCTCCAGATAAAAGGGATTCCCTTCCACCTTTTCCTGAACGAATTTTTTCAATTCAAGGGGAACCATGTCGGTTTTCAGCAAGGATTCCACCATCTCCTGTGCATCAGAGGGTGAAAGATCCCGGAGTCGTATCTCATTATGCACTTTTTCCATGCCGCCCGGCTCATGGCCGGTAAAAAGGCTGAAGGGAGGCCTGTACACACAGAGAAAAAGGACGGCATTTCTGAAATCAGATAGAATTAAACGCAAGAATTCTACAGATGATGGGTCCGCCCAGTGGAGGTCTTCCAGACATATAATTGTTGGTCTTTCCTGTGCCAGACCTGATAAAATCGCATGAATCGCCTTTTGCAGGCAGGATTTCCAGAGCTCAGGACTCATCTCTTCTACTTCGGGATAATTGAGGCCATAAAGACTCCCGATATAAGGAATAACGTCATCTCTATTTCCGAGCAGACTTTTAATACTCGATTCGATCTTTTCTTTAACTTTTTCAGCGGAATCCCCCTCTTTAATTTGAAACAGTCTGTTCAAAAAATCGATCAATGGAAAATAGGGAATATTTTGAGAATATGCATATGCGTGTCCCTCCCGCCACTGAACCTCTCCAAGATCTAAAGTAGCCCTGAACGCCTCAACAAGCCTACTCTTTCCCGTTCCCGCATCCCCACAAATAGAGAAGATAGAACTGTTTCCGTCTTTGAGTTTTACAACGGCATTGACAAGACAGGACATCTCTGTCTCTCTCCCGATCAGATCAGCCCTCAGGCCTGAGAGACGACGAATTTTAACAGGCCTTTCCTTCACGGACAGCACTTTGTAAACTTCAACCGGTTCAGCTTTTCCTTTAATCCTTGTGGATTCGAGACCTTCAAAATTGAAAAACCCTTCAGCATGGCGATAGGTATCAGGACCGATAAGAATTTCACCCGCGCCAGCCATATCCGTAAGGCGGGAGGCCAGATTAATGGCATCCCCGGTCATCCCGTGTTTCCCTTTTTCAATATCCATTTTATCAGTAACTACGAGCCCCGTATTGATACCGGTATGCACCGATATGGACCTTCCAATTTTTTCCTCCAGCTGGGGACTTATGGCTTCCACTACATCGTGTATTTCCCTTGCAGCCATGATGGCTCTGAACGGATCATCTTCATGGGTTTTTGGCACACCGAAAAGGGCCATGACGGCATCACCGATAAACTTATCGATAATTCCTTCATACCTGGTCACAATCCGGGCAACTTCCCCGAAGATGCGATTCATAATTTCTTTGACTTCTTCGGGGTCTAATTTCTCCGACATTTCAGTATATCCGGACAGGTCGGAAAACAGGACCGTTATATGTTTCCGCTCACTTTTAATTGAACCGGGATAAGCGGCGGATTCGCCGCCGGGAGATGATGTTTCTGGATGGACGACAGGATTGACGTCCGGGGATTTTTTCAGACTATAACCGCATTCATTGCAAAATTTACCGGTAGGCGGATTTACATTCCCGCATGCACGGCAGGAAATTTCCAGTCCGTGGCCGCACTCATTACAGAACCTGGCCCCATCAGGATTATCAAGCTGGCACTTTGGGCATTTCATCTTTTATGCCCCCTGGGACTTAAGTTTGACGGTTTCGTAAAAAGTCGGAGGTTTTGCCGTTTTGCCATTCCCGCGAAATCTGTGGATTAAAAAACGAAAACCGCGGCAGCTACTACGGAAGTGTACCCTGTATTTTTAACAATAGCAGACTGGGTAATCTCTCTCGTCTTGACTATTTTGCCGCTTATCTTGAAGATTTCTTCTTTTTCATTCCAGGCGGCATCAATATCGAAATCAATTCCCAGAGTCGATGCGAGCATGGCCGCTGCCAGGTCTTCCGCATATTCCCCCGCCTGTTTTCCTGTTTGACCATAGGCATGATGTTCACTGATATAGCCGTACATACTCTTATCGGCCGGAATGGCGCAACCAATCGAAGCGGCAATGAGCCTTCTCGGTTCATTACTGCTGCAACGGCTCATAACGCAATATGTTATAGCCCCGTGCTTCAATTCTTTCACGCCTTGCTTTCTTGAAACGACCTTGCAGCTCGGTGGAAAAATACTTGACACCTGAACTAAATTACACTTTTCTATGTCGGCATCTCTCAATGCCAGCTCAAAGGAGTGAAGTTCTTCTTTATGAGAACCTACGCCTTTCGTAAAAAACATTTTCCTGGGAACGAAATCCTTCAATTTTCTTTCTCCTTATTGCCTTGAATTTATATACCCCATAACCCTGTATGTAAGTTTGGCTGCAGTATAATCAGGGGCAACCATCCCCGGAATGGGGGCCAGCTCAACGATGTCGAAACCCCGTATCTTGCAGTTGTCAGAGACCTCTTTGATAAGGTGGGTAAGATCCTTCCAGTAAACCCCTCCGGGCTCCGGAGTGCCAACTGCCGGCATAATAGACGGGTCGAGCACATCAAGGTCTATGGTCACATAGACATCTTTCGACAGGTTTTTGCATATTTCCCTTTCCCATAGGGGATTTTCGTGGAGAAAGTCCGGGGGAAATATTTTAATCCCGTTTTCTTTTATAAAAATCGCCTCCTCGGCGCTCATACTTCTAATTCCCACCTGAACGACAGGACATATCTCAGATATTCTGCGGCTGACGCAGGCATGACTGAAAGGTGTACCCTGGTATGAATTCCTCATATCGGCATGGGCATCAAGATGAAGTACAGAGAGAGTTGGATATTTTTCCTTCATTGCCTGAACGGAACCAAGCGAAATGCTGTGTTCTCCCCCGATGATAACGGGTATCTTACCAAAAGAAAGGATGTAGGCGATCCTTTCGCGAACGGTCTCAATCATTTTTTCTGGTCCCCCTGCTTCCACTTCGAGAGGGGACAGGGTGTGGATCCCCGAAAGATAAGTTTCCGCGCGAAGATCTTCATCATAAAGCTCCATTTGACATGAAGCATCTATGATGGCTGAGGGCCCTTTTCTCGCTCCGGCCTGATAGCTTGTGGTTAAATCGTAAGGAACCGGAACTACAACAAAGGTAGCATTTTTGAAGGAAGAATATTCCGAATTTATCCCGCCGAAATTCATAGCCCATTAACTCCAGGAAATATGGAGATGTAGCTACCATATATGATGATATCTGTCCATGTTTTGTTATTCAGTGTCCGAACAAATGTTTATGATCTGTATGAAGCAAGCATGAATTCGCCATTATCATACAAAATATACGAATAATGGCTGACCCAGTCACCCAGAACGGCGAATGTCTTTTTCCTGCCATCTATCACATAGTGCTCAATGAGGGGTTGATGACAATGCCCGAGAATGACGGCGTCAAAACCCTCACTGAATTTTTTCATGGAAAATGCCTTCATTTTATCGGCAAGTTCTTCAGCCGGCGTGGGCAGGTGATTTCTGCTCGTCCTGGAGCTAATCCCGGCAATCTTCCATAGAAGGTCAGAGGGGAGTTTTTTTTGAATCACATAAAATACTTTACTTCTCAAGAATCTTCGCAGAAGCAAGTATGATTTATTTGTCGTATCTATTGTATCACCGTGGGATACAAATACCTTCTTTTTATCCAGATCAACGGCAGCTCCATCAGAAAAAACATAGATACCGTGATTGCCGAAAAATTCATCAAGAAAGAAATCGTGGTTTCCTTCAAATAAATAGATATTCGTTCCCTGGTTTTTAAGTTCCAGAAGCTTATCAATCATTACCTGAAATTCCGGATATATGGCGTCATTTCTGCAAAACCAGAAATCAAAAAAGTCCCCTACAATAAAAAGGTCACTCACGCTTCCCCTCATAGAATCAAAAAAACCAAGGAGGTTGCGATAACCTCTACTTTCCTGGTATTTCAGGTGTGCGTCAGATAGAAAAATTGCTTTCATTATGCTGGTTGCTTGATGCTGGATGCTGGTTATTTGATACTGGATACTTGATGCCAGATGCCGGGTAACTACTAACGGTTGTTTACCAGATATTCAGAATTTGCAAACATCGCATCTATTTCCTCGCCGGTCATTCCGGCGCCGGCTGCGATTTTACGCGCTATCTGCTTGCTGACAAGGTCGCCGGGCGAATGGCTATCTGTATTCAGCACCAAACCAACGTTAAGCTTCCTGGCCTGCTGAAGCACATGCCCGTTCGTCAAACTATGCCCCTGCCGCGTTGAAATCTCCAGAAATACAGAGTTTTGTGAGGCAATCTTCGCTTCTTCTTCCGAAATTAATCCCGGGTGGGCAAGTATATCAATAGGAGATTTGACGGCAGCAAGATTAGTTCCGGGAATTACCGGCTCAACGATCGTTTCCCCATGTACGATAACAATTCTGGCACCCATTTTTCTCGCTTCTTTTGACAGCTCAAAAATATGGTCAGGATGAATGTGGGTGAGTTCAATGCCGGGAATCACCTTGATAGAATAGGCAGATGATATAACTTTACAAACATTAACAATTCTCGGGATAATGAAATCAACATTTGAATGATCTGCATGATCGGTTATTGCAATTGCGCGACATCCTGCTACCTCGGCCCTCCTTGCCAGTTCTGTGGGAATTAATTCACCGTCGCTGAATATTGAATGGGTATGAAGGTCTATCACAACACATCTCCTTATTAGTATCAGTTTAATGTCATTAACGTAAACGGAATAGTTATTGAAACCGTTTAACAAATTTAGCATTCAAGGTCAATAACGATAAAAATATGTAAAATATGGTGAGACAATACTTCTCTCTCATGTTATCGAACAATTGAAATATCTTCGTATGTATTATATGTTGCATATGAATCCTAAATTCATAAACTGGAAGTAATCAGGAAATGCCTAAGATTATAGATAAATATATTTTAAGGGAAATTTTCTTTCCATTTTTCATGACCCTTTTTGTATTAACATTTGTCCTTCTGATGGGTAAAATCCTTCAGTTAATGGATCTCGTGATCAATAAAGGGGTAAACTTTGTAGACATATTAAAACTCATTCTTTATTTATTGCCTTCTTTTTTATTGATTACCATACCCATATCACTTCTTATATCCATATTGATAGGGCTGGGAAGACTTTCAGCGGATAACGAAATCACTATATTTAAGTCATCGGGGATAAGCATCTATCGCCTTTTATTACCCATAGGAATGGTTTCACTATTTGCCTTTATTATAACTGCTGTTATGGGGTTTTATTTTGTACATTATGGAAATTTTGCTACCAGGGATCTCCTTTTCAACATAGCAAAACAAAAGGCCAGTATAGGAATCAAGGAAAAAGTATTCAATGATGATTTTAAGGGAATTGTTCTCTATGCAGAAAAGATACCCGTTCACGGGAATTTTATGGAAGATGTTTTTATATCCGACAGCCGTATAGGCAAAGAACCGACCACAATTATTGCCCAAAAGGCTTACCTCGTATCAAATCCGGAATCAATGACTGTCACATTAAGACTAAAAAAAGGCAGCACACACAATGTAGACCCAAACTTTAAGACATATAAAAAAATGGAATTCAGTTCATATGATATAAATCTTGACTTGTCCACACCTGTTGCAAAAGGAAACCAGGGATTCACAAAGAAAAGCAAAGAAATGAAAGTTCGTGAATTGCTTGCAAAGATAAGAAGCTGCGACCGTGAGAATGCTGAAATCAGAGAATTTATTATCGAACTCAACAAGAAGTTTACCATTCCACTGACTTGCATCGTATTTGGCATACTGGGAATTCCTCTCGGTATAGGACAGGCCAGATCAGGAAAATCGAGGGGATTTACCATCGGTCTTTTCGTAGTCATGGTCTATTATGTTTTGCAACTGAGCGGCGAGGGTCTCGGGGAGACGGGAAAACTGCACCCTGTGATAGGTACATGGGCACCAAATATAATCTTCGGAGCCGTCGGTATTTATATGCTAATCATGGCTGCAAAAGAAAAACCCCCGAGAATCGATTTTGTCTTTACCCCGATTAACAACTGGAAATTGAAGGTAATAAACTGGTGGCAAACCAGACGCACAGGCAAAGGATAACGACATAATGAGTGTCCTTGATCGTTACATAATAAAAGAATTCACAAGAATCTTCCTTTTAATTGTTCTATCACTTGCAGGGTTGTATCTTATTGTAGATTTTTTTGAAAGGATACGAATGTTCCTCAGCAATGATGCAACCCTCTATCAAATCCTTTCCTATTTTTTCTTCGAGTTTCCGATGATCCTATCACTTATGTTACCTGTTTCAGTGCTGCTGGCTTCTCTTTTAACCTTCGCAATCCTCTCGAAAAACAGCGAAATAATTGCAATGAAAGCAAACGGGGTGAGTCTCTATAGAACCTCTCGCCCTGTCATTATTATTTCTATTGTCCTTTGTATCTTTTCCTTCTTGCTCAATGAGTTTATCACACCGTACACTAACCAGAAGGCAAAACATGTAAAGCTAATAGAAGTCCAGAAAAGGGAACAGCTGGGGGTTTTTAAACAAAATCAGATCTGGTTTAAAGGCAAAGACGGAATATATAACTTCAATATGTTCGATCCTAAAACGGGCACATTGAAGGGGATAAAAATCAACTACCTCGATCGTGGAATGAAACTTACAGAGAGAATTGATGCCAGAAAAGCCGAGTGGAAGGACGGGAAGTGGGTGTTTTATGATCTTCTCATCACAAAATTTTCACCGGGCAGCCTTCCCTCCCTTGAAAGAGTAAAATCACGGATTATAAATCTTTCCGAGAAACCTTCAGATTTCATGATCGTGCAAAAAGATACGGGAGAAATGGGATATTTTGAGTTAAGAAAATACATAAAGAATATTCAGGTGGAAGGATATGATGCCACTCAATACATGGCGGATATGCACGGAAAGATTGCTTTTTCTCTGGTAAGCATTATCCTTGCAGTTATGGGCATTTCTTTTTCTCTTCTAAAGTCCGAAAGGGGCGGTGGGATCTCCCAGAGCATCGCTGTTGGAATTATTATTGGATTTTCCTACTGGATCGTTTACGCCTTCTCCCTCTCATTAGGCCGTTCAGGAACATTGCCACCGCTGTTAGCAGCATGGATCGCAAACATCCTTTTTGGGATTGGGGCTGTTGTTATGTTTTCACGGGTAAAGACGTAAGAGGTTCAAGGTTCAAGGAACAAGGTCCGGATTAGAAGTTGAAAGTTTTTGGACTTCTTACAAGCCATCCATGTTGAACGTGCGTTGAGCAATGAAGAAAATAGAACGATCTGAAACCGAAACCTTGAGCCTTTAGCCTTGATCCTTGATCCTTGATCCTTGATCCTTGATCCTTGATCCTTGATCCTTGATCCTTGGACCTTGTACCTTGCACCTTGGACCTTGATCCTTGATCCTTGTTCCTTGAACCTTGATCCTCAGATTTACGTCCCCATCTCCCAGGAATTGAGATATTTTTCCTGTTCAGGAGTGAGGGTATCTATCTTGATTCCCATCGATTCTAATTTCAATCTGGCAATGTCACTGTCAATATCTTCGGGAACACCGTAAACGACATTCTTCAGATTCTTTCCATTTTTCACGAGATATTCAGTTGAAAGGGCCTGATTGGAAAAACTCATATCCATAACACTGGAGGGATGTCCTTCTGCCGCGGCAAGATTAATTAACCTTCCCTCCCCCAGGACGTATACACATCTTCCATCTTTTAACTTGTATTCATCGATAAAATCCCTGATTCTTCCCGTGTGTGTTGAAATTTCCTTAAGGCCATCAATATCAAGTTCTACATTAAAGTGTCCCGAATTAGCTACAATTGCTCCGTCCTTCATCTTCAGAAAATGTTCTTTCCGGATAACATTGATATCTCCGGTCAGTGTACAGAAAAAATCACCAATCCCGGCAGCCTCGTAAATGGGCATAACTCTGTAGCCATCCATAACAGCCTCCAGAGCACGCAACGGATTAACTTCGGTTACGACCACATTCGCACCCATCCCGGAAGCTCTCATGGCAAGACCTCTCGAGCACCACCCGTAACCGCATACAACAAATACAGAACCCGCTATCAATCTGTTGGTAGCCCTTATAATCCCATCTATCGTACTCTGTCCGGTGCCGTACCTGTTGTCAAACATATGTTTCGTGTTCGCATCATTAACGGCAATCAAAGGAAAAGCGAGGACTCCTTTCTCCGCCATAGCCTTTAATCTTATCACACCGGTGGTTGTCTCTTCCGTGCCTCCTGTTATTCCTTCTATGAGTTCCCGGCGATCAGAATGGATTGTCGATACCAGATCAGCGCCGTCATCCATCGTTATGGTTGGTTTCAAATCCAGAACAGAATTTATATGATTGTAATAAGTATTGGTATCTTCACCATTGATGGCATACACGGGCATTTCATGATATTTCACCAGATAGGCCGCAACATAGTCCTGGGTGCTGAGAGGATTGGAGGCACAAAGAAAAACCTCGGCACCACCGGCCTTAAGAGTTTCCATGAGGCTTGCCGTCTCCGTCGTCACATGGAGACAGGCCCCAACCCTCATACCTTTAAGAGGCTTTTCTTTTTCAAATCTTTTTTTAATACTGTTTAAAACGGGCATACTTTTATTTGCCCATTCAACGCTCACCCTGCCCGCATCTGCAAGGCTTATATCCTTGATATCAAAATCCATTTAGTCTCCTTGTCATTAGAGTCTTTCACAACAACTGCGTTTTTTGCGCAGATGTTGGTGTCAGCAGTGAAAAGGTACAAGGTACAAGGACAAAGTATCAAGGAAAAACCTTTAGCCTTTAGCCTTTAGCCTTTAGCCTTTAGCCTTTAGTCCTCAGTCCTCATTGCTCATTGCTCATTGCTCAGCCCTTTGCAGCTTTGCTGCCTTAGGTTATAGGCTGTTTCCCTTTGTCCTTTCGCCTTTTACCTTTTACCTCTGTTTTTATATCCCTGCTTCTTTTTTCAGATCTTCGACCATGTCCGTCTTTTCCCAGGGATAATCATCCATAAACAAGGTGGTCGGTATTTTCCTGTAAATATCGCCATTTAACAGTTCGAATCGTTCAATCATTCCTCCGGGGGTAAAATCGAAAACTGTTTCCACAATTTTTCCAAGTTCCTTATCAGGCATAACTCCCGTACCAAAGGTATTAATGTATATAGACATGGGCTTGGCAACGCCTATAGCGTAAGCCAGCTGAATCGAACATTTCGTTGCCAGACCGGAGGCTACAATGTTTTTTGCCGCATAACGAGATCCGAAAGATGCGGAACAGTCGACCTTTTCCGGCGATTTATTTACGACAGCACCGCCTCCTAACTGGGCGCCGGGATATGCACCATAGAACTGGCAGACAAGCTTACGACCCGTGACACCCGAATCGGCAGCACTGCAGGAATTAACAGCCTGCCATTCACCGGTTGGATTGAATAAGAATTCTGTATCCTTGTCTACCCATTTTCCCAGGCAATCAAAGGCTTTCTCTTTTGCCATTTCTTCAATCTCATCTCTACCATGACCTGCAATATGGCGATAATCAATGGCATTCGACATGAGTACCTTTGCTACCCTTACAGGTTTGCCATCGTCATCATAATCTACCGTTACCTGCCCTTTGCCATCAGGTGCAAAGAGGGGGCTTCTGGCACCCTCAAACGTCCTCATCATTCTGTTGACCAGCACGTAAGGAAGGGGCAAGAGCTCAGGCGTTTCATTAATGGCAAATCCATACATAATCCCCTGGTCTCCGGCTCCTATTTCCTTGTATTTGCCAAGATCGGCCCGCGTACCGATGTTAATATCTGCTGATTGGGGGATAATCGCATTAAAGATCCCCATTGAGTTTCCATTGAGTCCGACAGCCGAATCATTGTAACCCAAAGCCAATACGGTCTGACGAACAGAGTTTTCAATATCGATATAGATTCTCGTGGCAACCTCCCCGCCAACAATACAAAAACCCTTTCCCAAAAATACCTCGAGACCGCAATGAGGCATTGTATTTATATCCATACCTATCTTCTTTTCTTCATCCAGAATCTCGGCAATGACATTTGCCGCAATTGAATCTGCTACGATGTCCGGATGACCTATCTTGACTCCCTCAGATGTTATCTGCATAAAATTTCTCCTTTGGCAATTTTATTGATCTGTTTTTTTATTCTCTCTATACATATAAATTGTATCACGTTCAGGCGGTGAAATAATACCGCCCGATATGATAAGCGTGAAGGCCTCCTCCACCGTCATATCGAGATTAATTACATCACTTTCAGGTATCATAATATAAAACCCTGATGTCGGGTTTGGCGTCGTGGGGACGAAGATATTAATGTTCTGCTGGGATGTTTTAGACTGCACCTCCCCCCTGGACATGCCTGTAACAAAAGCTACGGAATAAAGCCCCTTTCGGGGATACTCTATAAGGACTACCCGCTTGAAACTCTGGCCTTTATCACCAAATATTGATTCGGCAAGCTTTTTCACTGCCATGTAAACACCACTGATGAATGGTATTTTGCCGAGAACCCACTCACCTAACTGGACAAGTTTGTTGCCAACAAAGCTTTTGACAACAAGCCCCACCATAAAGATTAATACAATCGTAAAGATAACGCCGAGACCCGGTATGTGGAAGGGAAGAACATTGTCCGGATGAAGCTTAGGGGGAATAATCTTGAGAAGATTGTCCATCATCTTTACCATAATAAAAATGATATAAGCTGTAACACCAACAGGGACAGTAGCAATTATTCCGGTCAGGAATATATTTTTGAATGTTTTTTTCATTTCTTAATCTTTGCAAATAATTTTAACTACCCTTTAGCAAAAAGATTGTCTCTTTTCAATCAATCATTTAAAAAGGGGTGGAGATACTTCCCCACCCCTTTGTTAATCCAACATCAATATTGATGGTCTCGTAAAAAGTCCGAATTTCCGTCGTTTTGTCATTCCCGACCTGATCGTTCGACTGAGCGTTCGACTGAGCTCACGCCGAAGTCTCACGTCGAAGTCGAAAATCCATAACTGTGTGTAATTACTGGATTCCCGCTCCCCGATCGGAGTCGAGGACAGGTTTCGCGGGAATGACAAATTGGCAAGTTTATGACTTTTTACGAAGTCATCAATATTGATTATTTAATCCTGTTTTTTTCGTCAACAAACACACAATTTGCGGACCAGTTTTGTGCTGAGTCGTTGTCCATGGAAACATAAGTTACTATTATGATAATGTCACCCTTAGATCCTTTTCTCGCTGCAGCACCATTCAAGCCGATAACACCAGAATCTTTTTCGCCCTCAATGGCATAGGTTGAAAACCTCTCTCCATTGGACACATTGTATATGTTCACTTTCTCATAGGGAAGAATATCGGCAGCCTTCATAAGGCTTTCATCTATGGTGATACTCCCTTCATAATCAAGATTGGCATCGGTAATGGTCACTCTATGAAGTTTTGATTTAAGCATAAATCTTTGCATCTCTGTTCTTTCCCCCTACAGCAAAAAGGCAAAACAGCTTTTTGCGCCTTTATTTCAGATATCCAATGGTTCCCCAAACACATAATTATCGATAAGCCTTGGCAGACCTACACGAACCGCCAGCGCTACGACAGACTCAGCTTCCAGTTGTTCCACATCTTCCATTGTTGTGGTATCGCAAATCTTGACATAATCGATTTTAGCATGGGGGTGCCCTTCTATAAATTTTCGCATCTCCCCGATTATCCTGCTGGCATTCCGTTCGTCATTATCATACAGTTCCCTGGCAAGCTTAAGAGACCTGCTCAAACTGAGAGCTGACTCTCTTTCATTATCCTTCAGATATGTATTTCTCGAACTCATTGCAAGACCGTCAGGCTCTCTCACCGTCGGCATACCGACAACTTCAAGATCCATATTAAGATCATCTACCATCCTCTTGATCGTCACCAGCTGCTGGAAGTCCTTCTTGCCAAAGATCGTCACATGGGGCTTTACAATATTAAAGAGTTTAGCGCAAACCGTTGCTACACCGCTGAAGTGTCCCGGTCTCGACAAACCACACAGATTGTTTGTAACTCCCTCAACATCGACATAAGTTTGATAATGGTTGGGATACATTTCCTCGTTTGGAGGATAGAAAATTACGTCAACGCCAACATCCCTGGCAAGCTTCTCATCCCTTTCAAAATCCCTCGGGTATTTTTCTAAATCTTCACCGGGGCCAAACTGGGTCGGGTTAACGTAGATACTGATAACCAGACAATCCCCCCGTTTCCTCCCATCTATCATCAGGTCCAAATGCCCCTGATGGAGATATCCCATAGTGGGAACAAATGAAATTTTCTTCCCTGCCATCCTCATGGATTCGGAATATGCCTGCATTTCACGAACGGATTCAATAACTTTCATGATTTCCCCCACAAAAAAAGCCTCTCCGTCTGAGACGGGAGGCTTAAACATACTACTTGACTTCTTCCCTTCCGTCCCAGTCCTTAACCGGATCCAGGCGGTTTGAGTTTGAGATGAGGGCTACCAGAAAAAAATACCTCTGTCAAGGGATTTATCCTGAGCACGCCGAAGGATTTGTATCGAGCTTAGCTTAAAAGATATCAAGGGAGGTTTCAAGTAATGATGCACGATTTCTCGTACATTGATCTGTTTATGGTTTCGCAAATTCTGTAATCTCACCGGCACTATCAACTTCATAATAGTGCCTTCCACCTGCGGGGGTTGCCCTGATCCAGGTGTTAGCCATTACTATGGTAACTTCGGTATCCGTATCCCGGAATCCTCCTTCCTGCAGTCTGGCAAAGGATAAGCCAGACCATTCCTGACTCGCATTATCCGCCAGGTAGGACAGCGCCGCGGTGTATGCGTTCCTTGCCGCTGACAGGGCCGCAACATCCTCGGCGTTTTTCTTATACCTCATAAAGTTAGGAATAGCGATGGCCGCCATGATACCGATAATCGCGATGACAATCATCAGCTCAACCATCGTAAAACCTTTTTGATCCCTCTTTCTCCTCAATTTTATTAACATAATATGCTTCCTCTGTCCGGCCTTCTATGGTGCGAGACATTTGCATAACGTCCCCTTTTGACCAATTTCTGCGTCAGTCTCAAATTTTAATCCTCGAAATATCCAATATATTCCTATGGTTAAAATTTTCGCCTTCCTTGAACTTGAACAAAATTGAACATTCTGCAAAGGTCTCACACTATCACCGGCGGATTATACGGCCGCTTGAAGCATGAAATAAGTGAATAACCTCTTTTAAATCCGTATCGATAAATCAATTTGAAAGAGTCTATACTAAAAATCCGGGACAAGCGCAACGACATGTTTCACGTCTGATGTGTGAAACGTATTACTTTGTTTTATAATATAAATGGATGTTATTTTTAAATCCTTCTTCACCACTAAAGTCAAAACAGTTACATTTCGGGGAAAATAGCATTGCTAAGTCTTCCAAATTCTTCTACAGTCAACGTTTCTCCCCTTCTCTGTCCATCAATCTCCAGCCCGTTGAGAATTTTGTCAATATCCGTTTTAGACGATCGTAAGAGGTCTGAACTTTTCAGATTGTTCAAGAGGGTTTTTCGTCTCTTTGAAAAGGCGGTTTTTACGACCTTAAAGAAAAAATCAGCATTCTTTACTTCAAACAGGGGCGTTTCTCGAACAACCATCTTCAGTACGGCAGAATCAACCTTCGGTTTGGGATAAAAACAACCGGCCGGAACCATCGTGACCCTTGAGGGTATCGTATACATTGAATTTATAACGGAAAGTAAACCATACTCTTTCGTACCGGGAGATGCCATAATCCTGTCAGCCACTTCCTTCTGGAACATCAGGACTATTGTCGAAATACAATCTCTAAATCCAATCAATCTGAATAATATCTGCGATGAAATGTTATAAGGAATATTACCGATCACCTTTAACTTCCGCAAGTCACCAACATGTTCCTTTATCTCGCCAAAGGCTGAGTAAAAATCATATTTCAGGACATCCTGCTTCAGTATCTCGATATTAGAAAAATCTTTCAGTTCTTCTTGCAAGACGTTTAACAGTTTCGGATCTATCTCAAGGGCTATGACCTTTTGCGCATGCTCTGCAATCATGGCCGTCATGACCCCCAGCCCGGCACCTATCTCGACAACAATATCATCATTGTTAATGTCCGATATTTTCACAATTTTTGCTGTGATATTGTTGTCGATGAGAAATGACTGTCCCAGGCCCTTAAAGGGATGTATTCCATATTTTTTGAGGATACTTCGGGGAGATGTCATATCTGATGTTTATGTTTCTTTCTGATGGCTACCACGGTCTTATAGGCGATAAAATATGCCGGAACGGCAAAAAATGGCGCCATTATGATTCCACCTGCCAATAAGGGAGAGGCAACACACCATCCATTATTCACAATATGCCATATGGAATAATCGTTGAAAACAATCTGCAAATTGTTATTTCCCAGCAGGAACTTCCCTAATTGATATTGTGTAACATAAAAAAAAGGTATGGTTAGCGGATTTGATATTAGAAGAGAGCCAAGAATTGCGGCAGTAAAATTTTGCCTTAGTAAAAAAGTTAAAATGGCTATTAAAATGGTGTGAAACGGTATCGTCGGAGTTACCCCGATAAATATTCCGATGGCCATACCGAAGGCAATACTCTCCGGCGCCCCCTTGAGGCTAATGAATTGATCGTAAAATTTCCTGAATCTTTTCTTTGGATTCATACTTGTTTCATGACAGACCCTGACTCCAGCGGCCATCTGGATATGGCATTCAAATCGAAATGATCCTTTTTCCCTTTTCTTAAAAGATTATCACCGACAACTGCTATCATTGCGGCGTTGTCTGTGCACATAATCACAGGAGGTATAAATACTTCTATGCCTTTATCCTTCGCTTTCTCATAAAATCCATCGCGCAGCCTGCTGTTTGCCGCAACCCCACCTGATACCACAACCCTTGAAACAGAACAACCCCCGGCAGCCCGCAGGGTCTTTTCAACCAGAACGTCTACAATAGCCTCCTGGTAACTCGCCACTACATCAGGAATCTCATCTTCCGTTAAGGGATCTTCCCTTTTTTTAATATAGTTTAACAACGACGTCTTGAGCCCGCTGAAACTAAAGTCCAGGCTGTCTTTCATAGACCGTGGGAATTGAACATATGCGGGGTCTCCTCTTTTGGCCAGTTTATCTATCACAACCCCTCCCGGATACCCCAGATTGAGCATCTTTGCGGCCTTATCGAATGCTTCTCCGGCGGCGTCATCCCGGGTTTGTCCGATAATACTGAAATTCCCGAAATCCTGAACAAGATAAATGATTGTATGACCCCCTGACACAACGAGGGCAATAAATGGAAAATCCGGTTTTTCTTCACTCAGAAAGATAGCCGCGATATGACCTTCAAGATGATTTACACCTACAAAAGGGATCCCTCGTGCGAAGGCTATTGATTTGGCTACGGAAAGACCAACCAGAAGAGAACCGACCAGACCGGGCCCTCTCGTAACAGCAATGCCTTCGATATCGCCAAGAGAAACCCCTGCATCATCCAGCGCCTGCATGATTACAGGAACGATAGCCTCTATATGTTTCCGGGATGCAATCTCCGGCACTATGCCGCCGTATTTGCTATGTACATCAATTTGAGAGGCAATAACATTAGAAAGAAGAGATGTGCCATTGTGAACCACGGCAGCCGCAGTTTCATCACAGGAGGATTCTATACCTAATACTAACATATTTTATTCTCCACAAAAGTAGCAAAAAGATATATAAGAAACATCATTATTTGTAAACAAGAAAGGACAAGAAAGTGGAGATTCAAACCGATTTTCTGGTTTTGGGAAGCGGTATTGCCGGTTTTTGTTTTGCCATAAAAGCTGCAGATCTGGGAACAGTTGCCATTGTTACAAAGAAAGAAAAAGTGGAATCAAACACAAATTACGCCCAGGGCGGTATAGCCGCCGTCACCGACAAAACGGACAGCTTTGAATCTCACATAAAAGATACTCTCACAAGCGGGGCAGGCCTTTGCAAAGAAGATGTGGTCAGAACAGTTGTCACCGAAGGTCCCGATAGAATTAAAGAATTAATAGAATGGGGCGTTGAGTTTACCAGGGCTGAAAACGACAATTCCACCATCTATGACCTGGGAAGAGAAGGCGGTCACAGTCGCAGAAGGGTCTTGCATTCAAGGGATTTCACGGGAAGAGAATTAGAAAGAGCACTCGTTGAAAAAGCGGACTCGAAAAAAAACATCGAAATCTATGAAAACTTCTTTGCCATCAATCTTATCCTTGAATCAAAAGTTCCGGGAGGAAAGGTTGGAGTTGAAGGAGGAAGGAAAGATAAATGCATCGGGGCCTATGTCTTTGATGTAAATCATAACGTTGTTCACACCTTCAGGGCAAAATTCATCATGCTTGCAACAGGAGGATCAGGAAAAGTTTATCTCATCACCACAAATCCAGATATCGCAACAGGAGATGGCATAGCAATGGCCTACCGTGCGGGAGCAGAGATTGCCAATATGGAATTCATCCAGTTTCATCCCACCTGTCTATACCATCCCGAAGCCAAATCTTTTCTTATCAGCGAGGCAATACGAGGCGAAGGGGGCGAACTAAAACTAAAAAACGGCTCAACCTTTATGGAAAAATATCATTCCATGAAGAGTCTCGCACCGAGGGATGTAGTCGCCCGGGCCATCGATATGGAGCTGAAAAAATCGGGGGACGAATATGTTCTGCTCGATATAACTCACAAAGACAGAGCTTTTCTCATCGACAGGTTTCCAAATATATACCAAAGATGCCTCGAATTCGGGATAGACATGGCAAAGTATCCTGTTCCAGTGGTTCCCGCCGCCCACTATCAATGCGGCGGTGTTGCAGTAAATTCTCACGGGGAGACGAACATAGACCGGCTCTTCGCGTGTGGCGAGGTCTCCTGTACCGGCCTTCACGGCGCAAATCGCCTTGCAAGTAACTCCCTTCTTGAGGCGGTGGTATTCGCACACAGAAGCTTTATGAAAGTATCCGAATTGCTTCCCCAAACAAAGGATGAAACAATAGCCATCCTACCGTGGGACCCTAAAGGAGCAACAGAAAGTGATGAATCCGTCGTTGTTTCGCATAACTGGGATGAAGTCAGATCGTCCATGTGGAACTACGTTGGCATCGTCAGAAGCAATAAAAGATTAGAGAGGGCAAAAAGAAGATTGGATCTTATTACCCGGGAAATTGAGGAATACTACTGGAACTTTACCATAACCAGAGATCTCCTGGAACTTCGGAACATCGCCACGGTGGCAAAACTGATCATAGAATGTGCACAGCTGAGAAAAGAAAGCTGCGGCCTTAATTATAACCTTGATTATCCCGAAAGAGACGACACAGGGGGGTTAGAGGATACGATTATAAGAAAGTGAAGGCTCCGCCGCCTGCAAGCTCGTAATTCGTAATTTGCAAAACGTTATTCGATTTCCGTTTTCCGTTACTTTCCCCATTCAAGCTCAATTTTTCCCAGTACACTGGTGAAGACAAGTTTTAACTGTTGCGTTTCGAACAACGGGGGAAAAGGAGAGAACTTGAGACTATAAAACATCCCGTGATGTTGATTTACGTACGGGAAAAATTCCACAATGACAGGGGTAATCTTTTCAATCTTTCTCACCTCTATGGGATATACCCTGCTTCCTTTTTCATCTGCGAGAAAAATCTTCCAGATAGAACCGGCTTTTGAAAAATCATTTGAATCCTTCTCGGGGATATAAGCATAAAACAGAAACTCTTCGAAATCAGATGCGAGGTCAATGTGTAGCTCCTGCTTCGTTTTCTTTTCCGAATCCGTCAAAAGATATATTCTCGAGTACTCTGCAAGATAAGCCTCGTTAAACTCACTGCCTTTATACGTCGCAACAATATGGGCCCTGGTTTCAAACTGAGAATACTCTGTCTTGTCCCTGGTCCACTTATTTAAGGCGCTAAAATACTCTTTCGAGATACTTTCGTCTTTTACTATGTCAATATATTCTTTAACCTCGCTACAGGCAAGACAGATCATCAAGAGAATTAATAAAACTCCCCATACTCTCTTCTTCATTTTCCCCTCCGAGCACCCTGATAAATATGTAATTCACATGAGTTAAAAAATTCTCCACCCTGAATGTACCTTCAATATCCTCCGGACTCAAATATGACATAACTTCACTATCACCAAGGAGCAACTGTTTAAATTCAAGTCCCTCTTCCCACGATTTCATCGCATTTCTCTGTACAATGGTATAGGCGTTTTCCCTGGAGATTCCCTTTTCGATCAACTTCAGCAAAACCATTTGAGAAAAGACCAGTCCTCTGGTCATGTTGAGATTCGAAATCATTCTCTCAGGATAAACAGTAAGATTGTCTATCATCCCGATAAACCTGTTAAGCATAAAATCAAGCAGTATCGTGGCGTCAGGAGCGATGACTCTCTCAACGGATGAGTGGCTGATGTCCCTCTCATGCCAGAGAGCAACATCCTCCAGTGAAGTCAGGGCATACGATCTCATCAGGCGTGCGAGACCGGAGAGGTTTTCAGAAAGAACGGGATTACGCTTGTGCGGCATGGCCGATGAACCCTTCTGGCCGGGAGAGAAGAATTCTTCTACCTCCCTAACCTCAGTCCTCTGAAGCAGCCTGATCTCTGTGGCAAATTTATCAATAGAAGATGCAATGATTGCCAGTGTTGAAAAAAACTCAGCGTGCCTGTCCCTTTGAATAACCTGTGTAGAAACAGGGGCGGGTTTAAATCCCAGCCTGCCGCATACATATTCCTCGACCATTGGATCTACAAAGGAAAAGGTTCCCACGGCCCCTGATATTTTACCATAGCTGATAGCTTCTTTTGCTCTTAACATTCTTTCCCTGTTTCTTTCCATTTCCTGATACCAGAGGGCCATCTTCAAACCGAATGTAATTGGCTCGGCATGTATCCCGTGGGACCTCCCGATCATTAAGGTATCCTTATACTGAAAGGCCTTTTTTCTCAGGACGATCAATAGTTTCTCTATGTCATGGATAAGGAGTTCAGCGGCTTCTTTTAAGAGAACGGCAAGTGAGGTATCGAGAACATCCGAAGACGTCAGTCCCATATGGATATATCTCGCATCCTCGCCTACCCTTTCCGAAACCGAGGTCAGAAAAGCGATGACATCATGCTTTACCGTTTTTTCTATCTCTTCAATCCTTGCTATATCAAAACCGGCCTTCTCTGTTATGTTGTTGAAAGAATGAATGGGAATTTTCCCCATACTGGCAAGGGCTTCACACGCAAGCAGTTCGATATCAAGCCATTTCTGATATATGTTTTCCTGGCTCCATATGGAAGCCATCTCTCTTCTCGAATATCTTGGAATCAATTCAATTCTCCTTACACAGTTATTCAGTGTTCTGCGTTTATGTTTTTTAATTCAAAATTAAAAATTGCAGTAATGCTATTACGGGAGAAAAAGTGAGTCAAGAAATTTTAACTATCTGATTATTCAAAACAGTATCCTTGCATTAAATAATTTACGTTACCAGCAAAATTTTTCTTGTAATAAAAGAGATTTTATGGCTATATATAGTATCGTCACAGCAAACACATACAACATATTGTGGTATTTTATCACATTTTAGGCGTTAAGTGGAGGAATGTTATGCACAAAAAAATAAGAAAAAGGGATGGCCGATATGTCAAATTTAACGCTTCCAAGATAACAGACGCCATAGCAAAAGCAGGAGCAGCAACCGGCGAATTGGAAAGCGACGGCGCCCTGAAATTAACAATAAAAGCTCTGAATCTTGCCGAGAAGTTGTTTGACGACAAGATAATGACCGTAGAAGAAGTCCAGGACATCGTTGAGGAAGTCCTCTTATCCTCCCCATATCGCAAGACGGCCAAGGCATATATTATTTATAGAGATCAACACGCCAGATTAAGGGAAATTACGAATAAAATGGAAGTTGATCTTGTGGATCAATATTTGAAAAAAACGGACTGGAAAATCAACGAAAACAGCAACATGGATTATTCTCTCCAGGGATTGAACAACTATATCTCTTCTGAAGTCAGCAAGGTTTACTGGCTCAACGAAATCTATCCCCCCGAAATAAAGAAGGCCCAGACTGAAGGCGACTTTCACATTCATGATCTCAGTCTCCTCTCCGTCTATTGTGTGGGTTGGGATTTATTCGACCTGCTTATTGAGGGGTTCAAAGGAGTATCCGGCAAAGTGGAAAGCAAACCGGCAAAGCATCTCCGGAGCGCGCTGGGACAGGTCGTAAACTTCTTTTATACACTCCAGGGAGAGGCGGCAGGCGCCCAGGCCTTCTCAAACTTTGACACCCTTATGGCCCCGTTTATACGGTACGACAACCTGAGTTTTAATGATGTAAAGCAGGCTCTGCAAGAGTTTATCTTTAATATAAATGTTCCCACACGGGTTGGCTTTCAGACGCCCTTTACTAATGTTACCCTTGATGTAACGGTACCCGCATATTACGCTAAGCAAAATATCATTATCGGCGGGAAACCTATGAAGGAAACTTATCAAGAGTTTCAAAAAGAAATGGATACGTTCAACAGCGCCTTTTTGGAAGTCATGTCTGAGGGCGATGCAAAAGGAAGGGTTTTTACATTTCCCATTCCAACATATAACATAACGAAAGCCTTCGACTGGGATAATCCTAACCTTAACCACTTATGGGAAATGACATCCAAATATGGCGTACCCTACTTTTCGAATTTTATAAATTCCGACATGGATCCCGAAGATGCGCGGAGCATGTGCTGCCGATTGCGAATAGATAACAGGGAACTGGAAATGAGAGGAGGAGGCCTTTTCGGCTCCAATCCCCTCACGGGATCAATCGGAGTAGTCACACTCAACCTGCCCAGAATCGGTTATCTTTCCAAAACGGAAGGCGAATTTATGGAGCAGTTGAGCAAGCTCATGACCCTGGCAAAAGACAGCCTCGAAATTAAGAGAAAAGCCCTGGAAAGATACACCGATGGAGATCTTTATCCGTATACAAAATACTATCTGCGAAGCGTAAAAGATCGTTTTGGTGAGTACTGGAAGAATCATTTCTCAACGATTGGTCTTGTAGGTATGAATGAGGCCTGTCTGAATTTCATGGGCAAGAATATAGCCGACCCGGAAGGTCATGAATTCACCAGGAAAGTGCTTGATTTTATGCGGCGTGAATTACTCAGATACCAGCGGGAAACAGGAAATAATTACAACCTTGAAGCAACGCCTGCTGAAGGAACATCATACAGCCTGGCGAGAGCTGACAGGAAAAAATACGCCGATATTATCTGTGCCAATGTCAACGGTGACGGAGGAGAAAACGTCAATCCCTTCTATACCAACTCTACCCAGCTTCCCGTTAATTATACGGATGACATCTTTGAAGCCCTGGATCTGCAGGATGAAATCCAGACACGATACACGGGAGGAACGGTTTTTCATATCTACGCCGGTGAGCGAATCGCAAATCCTTCCGCTGTTAAGGTATTGGTGCGCAAGATCAGTGAAAAATACCACCTCCCCTATTTTACTTTCAGCCCCACGTTCAGCATCTGCCCGAACCATGGGTACATAAAAGGGGAAACAGAAAAATGCCCGGAATGTAATGAGCACTGTGAAATTTATTCCCGTGTTGTTGGTTACCTGCGCCCGGTAAACCAGTGGAATAAGGGGAAAAAGGAAGAATTCAAAATGAGACAGGTGTTTACAGTATAAATGATGAAAATCGGGGGCCTGCAAAAATTTTCCTTGATAGATTATCCGGAAAAAATATGTGCCATTGTATTTACACAGGGATGCAATTTCAGGTGCCCCTATTGTCACAACCCGGAATTATCAAACCCTGATCTTTACGAGAATTGCATCCCCGAGGAGGAGATATTTTCCTTTCTGGAAAAACGAAAAGGGAAACTTGATGCCGTCAGCATTACAGGAGGTGAACCAACCCTACAGCCCGATCTCGTTGACTTTATTAAAAAAATAAAAGCGATGGGTTATTTTGTCAAGATAGACTCAAACGGATCACACCCTGAAGTCCTGAAAACACTGATCGAAGACAAACTCATCGATTACCTCGCGGTGGACGTAAAGGCACCACCGGAAAAATACCGGAAGATTACCAGAGCTAAAACTAATCCTGATCTAATCAAACAGAGTATCGACCTGATTAAAAAATCCAACATACCGCACGAGTTTCGCACAACCGTTGTAAAATCTCAATTAAACGAAAATGATTTAATAACAATCAGCAAGCTTGTAAAAAATGCCGAGCTCTACGTCTTGCAGAAGTTCGTCCCTTCCAAGACGATGGACCCGAAATTTATGAATAAAAAAACTTATTCCGATGAGGAATTTGACAAACTCAAGAAAAAAATTGAAAAAAATGTCCGGTCCGTTGTCGTGAGATAGGTTGATAACTTCCTTGTCCCCGATAATCATCCCAAAAGCCCTTCCCAAAAAAATTCGGGTTGACACAAGCGTGTAACTCACCTATACTCCAGCGGTTTAAAAACGGAACCTTACAGTAAAATCCCATTTCGAAAACATCCTAATTTTAATAATAAAAGGTAGATACATATGCCCGCACGAAAAGATATTAAAAAAGTAATGATTATAGGATCCGGCCCTATTATTATTGGTCAGGCTTGCGAATTTGATTATTCCGGCACGCAGGCATGCAAGGCTCTTAAAAATCTTGGATATGAAGTCGTCCTCGTTAATTCAAATCCGGCTACTATTATGACCGATCCCGGTATGGCTGACTCGACCTATATTGAACCACTCAATTTCCGGTGTTTGACGGAAATTATAAAAAAGGAACGTCCTGATGCGATCCTTCCCAACCTGGGCGGTCAGACCGGCCTGAACCTTACCTCTGAGCTTAACCGGGCCGGAGTTCTCGACGAATACGGTGTCAAGGTCCTTGGTGTGACTGTCGATGCCATTGAGCGTGGTGAAGACAGAATTGCATTTAAAAATACAATGGATCAGCTCGGCATCGAGATGCCACGGAGTGAACCGGCATACAGTGTCGAAGAGGCTGAAAAAATAGCCGAAGAACTCGGTTATCCCGTTGTCATCAGACCCGCGTACACAATGGGGGGAACGGGAGGAGGCCTTGTATATAACAAGGAAGAACTCCAGACTGTTGCCGGCCGTGGAATATCCGCCAGTCTCATCGGACAGATACTGATTGAAGAATCTGTCCTTGGATGGGAAGAACTTGAACTTGAAGTCGTTCGAGACTCCAAGAATCAGATGATTACCGTATGCTTTATTGAAAACGTCGATGCTATGGGAGTTCACACGGGAGACTCTTTCTGCACAGCGCCCATGCTCACAATTTCTCCTGAACTCCAGGAACGTCTTCAAAAATACTCTTACGCCATTGTCGAAGCTATTGAGGTCATTGGCGGAACAAACACCCAATTTGCCCATGATCCTAAAACGGGAAGGGTTGTCGTTATTGAAATTAACCCGAGAACGTCTCGTTCCTCAGCATTGGCTTCAAAAGCAACAGGTTTCCCGATTGCCCTTATTTCTTCTCTTCTGGCAGCCGGTCTTACCCTGGATGAAATACCGTACTGGAGAGAAGGCACATTAGACAAGTATAAACCGTCTGGTGACTATGTCGTTGTTAAATTTGCCCGGTGGGCCTTTGAAAAGTTCGAAGGCTCCTATGATATGCTTGGAACACAGATGCGGGCCGTCGGCGAAGTCATGAGCATTGGCAAAACTTACAAAGAAGCTCTTCAGAAGGCAATTCGATCACTTGAAATCAATCGCTACGGCCTCGGATTTGCGAAGGACTTTCATGAAAAACATCTCGAAGATCTGATGGGACTTCTGGCCAGGCCAACGAGTGAAAGACAATTCATCATGTATGAAGCCCTCCGCAAGGGTGCAACCGTTGATGACCTCCATAAAAAGACCCACATCAAATCGTGGTTTATTGAACAGATGAAGGAGCTCGTCGAACTGGAGGGGGAAATCCTCAAATATAAAGGGGAAACGCTGCCCGATGATCTATTGATTCAGGCAAAAAAAGATGGCTTTGCCGACCGTTATCTTTCACAGATCCTGAACATTCCGGAAAAAGACGTCAGGGAACGACGCAAATCGTTAGGTGTTGTCCAGGGGTGGGAACCGGTTCCGGTTAGCGGTGTAGAAAATGCGGCATATTATTTTTCCACCTATAACGCCCCCGACCAGGTTGAAACGTCAGGCAGAAAGAAGATTATTGTTCTCGGTGGAGGTCCAAACCGGATCGGTCAGGGCATAGAATTCGATTATTGTTGCGTTCACGCTGCCTTTACACTCAGGGATGAAGGCTATGAATCGATTATGATTAATTGTAATCCCGAAACTGTCTCGACGGATTACGATACATCCGACAGGCTCTATTTTGAACCCCTTACGGTTGAAGACGTTCTAAGTATCTATGAAAAGGAAAAACCTGAAGGTGTTATTGTTCAATTTGGAGGACAAACACCCCTTAATATTGCGAATGAGCTGGCTGGGGCCGGCGTCAAAATCCTCGGCACCTCGCCTGAAATGATAGATCTGGCAGAAGACAGGGATCAGTTCCGAAAAATGATGGATAAACTCGGAATTCCCGAACCTGAATCCGGAATGGCAAGCACGTTCCAGGAAGCCCTCGATATAGCAAAGAAGATAGGTTACCCTCTGATGGTACGACCATCGTATGTTCTGGGTGGACGCGGTATGGAGGTGATCTATGACGAGGTGATGTTAAAACATTACATCGCCGCTGCTGTTGACGTAACACCTGAAAGACCGATACTGATCGATAAATTTCTGGAAAATGCAATTGAAGCCGAAGCTGACGCCATATCAGACGGTACCGATGCCTTTGTTCCCGCTGTCATGGAACACATCGAGCTTGCCGGTGTTCACTCCGGTGATTCTGCCTGTGTCATTCCATCCATAAGTATTCCGGCACGTCATGTCGATACCATAAACGAGTATACAAAAAAGATAGCAGTGGAACTAAAAGTATCGGGACTCATGAATATCCAGTACGCCATCGCGGATGATATTGTTTATGTCCTCGAGGCTAATCCCCGTGCCTCACGGACCGTTCCGCTTGTTTCAAAGGTTTGTAACATCTCCATGGCACGAATAGCAACACAGCTGATGCTCGGCAAAAAACTCCCGGATCTTAACCTGAAATCCAGAGATTTTCCCCACTTCGGCGTCAAAGAAGCAGTGTTCCCCTTTAACATGTTCCCCGAAGTTGATCCGCTTCTGGGACCGGAAATGCGATCAACAGGCGAGGTTCTCGGATTAGCGGATTCTTTCGGTCTTGCCTTCTTCAAGTCTCAAGAAGCAGCTCAACAGGCTCTGCCATCAAAAGGCACGGTATTGATAACAATATCTGACCCCGACAAGGCAGCTATTTTAGAAGTCGCCAAGGCCTTTAGTGAGCTTGGCTTTAATATCAAAGCCACGAAGGGCACTAAAGATTTTCTTGCCGGACATGGAATTAAAACAGAGCGGACACTTAAAATGCATGAAGGACGACCCAACATTGTGGATGCGATAAAAAATAAAGAAATTACCCTGGTCATCAATACACCAAGCGGCAAACTGAGCCAGCACGATGATTCGTACATACGGAAAGCGGCTATCAAATATAAAATCCCGTATATTACAACAACAGCCGCGGCAGTTGCCGCAGCAAAGGGCATAGCGGCCATACGGGAAGGTCACGGAGGAGTAAAATCCCTTCAGAATTACCATGCAGACATTCGCTGAGAGGCATGCCATGAAATCTATACAAGAAAACTGCGGCATTTTCGGTCTTTATGCTCAAAAGGAATGTGTTTATGACATTTACCAGGGGATTGACTTCCTGCAACACAGAGGACAGGAATACTGCGGCATATCCACATACAATCAGGAAATAGATCGGATAAAACAGATTGATTTCCTCGAACAGCAGAATGAGGAACATGACAGTGACCTGTCCTTCGGTAAAGAAATCAATCATGTCACCCATCACGGCAAGGTTATTGATACTTTCACTGACGAAGAATTGCGAATTTTGAAGGGATACTGGGGTATCGGCCATGTCAGTCTCTGGGAACGGCAACCGATGAAGTGGCAAACGGGGCACGGAGAAATTGCCGTCGCCTTCAGTGGTAATGTTATAAACGCCGATGAACTGATGCAAGAAATGATGGATCGCGGCAAGTCGTTCTACAAAAGCTATGATATAGAAACAATCTCAAAAATTATCATCGAAGAACCGGATACAGTCAGTGGCATAAAGGCCCTTGCTAAAAAAGTCAAGGGCGCTTATTCTCTTGTCGTTCTATCCAAAGACGGAATTTATGCAACACGAGACATTTATGGATTTCGCCCGCTTATGCTTGGTAAAGATACCGAGCGCTATGCGGTAAGTTCAGAATCCCGTGCTATTCAAAATCTTGGCATGGAAAATGTGCGGGATATTGGCCCCGGTGAAATAGTCCTGATTAATGACAGGGGATTTCAAACTGTGGGACAGGCCCACTCTCCCCGGAAGGCTCATTGTGCCTTTGAATGGGCCTACACTGCAAGTATTGATTCCGTAATCGATGGTGTCCACGTACAGGAAGCACGTAATAATATGGGTGCACAGCTCGCACAGCGAGATATCGATGAAGGCGGTTTAGGTGCCGATCTTGTAGCGCCGGTTCCCCTGTCGGGAATTGGTCATGCACTCGGATACCATCAGCGTTCCAAAATTGATTACCAGGAAGTGTTTCTCTATCATCGCTACGCTGATCGCAGTTACATGCAGGCAACCCAGATTGCCCGTGAGAAAATGGCAAAACGCAAGCTGTCTGTGCTTCATTACGCCGTCAAAGGAAAAAGCATCGTCCTCTGCGATGACTCTATTGTGCGGGGAACACAGATCATGAACAAGGTAAGAGATTTGAAGAACGCCGGCGCCAAGAGTGTACACGTACGTATTGCCTGTCCGCCACTGATGTACCCCTGCGATTTTGGCGTCTCGACACGATCCCATGATGAACTGATCGCCCGTCAATTAATAAACACAGGTGATATTACATCTATGGACCAATTGTTAGAGATTGAAACGTGGATCGCAAATCAGATCGGTGCAGATTCTGTCAAATTCAACACCATGGATGCTTTTGTTTCGGCCCTGATGATTCCCAGAAAAGAGCTCTGTTTACGATGTTTTGATGGCATTAATCCCCTCGAAGACCGGTAACACCTCTATTACGCACGGGGACCGTATATCAATGCCTTTGAGAGGTTCAGGGTCATCACGAGACTTTTGAAAAATGTTCAATTACCAGAAACCTGACCTGTGATACGCCTCGTCCTCGGCCGATTATCAAAATCAAGAAGAATGATCTGCTGCCATGTGCCCAATGTCATGTGACCATCCACAACGGGTACTGTAAGAGATGGACCGAGAAGGGCTGCCCTTACGTGGGAGTATCCGTTTCCATCACCCCATCGTGCATCATGACTATAATAAATATCCCGCGGTGCAATCCTCTCAATTGCCTCTCTTAAATCATCAATTACACCGCTTTCATATTCTATCGTTGTTAATGATGCCGTTGACCCGGGAATGAAGAGCAGTACATGTCCCTCAGATATACCGGATTCGGCAATTTTTTTCATAACCGTGCCTGTAATGTCCACAATGTCCGTATCGCCTGTTGTAGAAAGAGAAAAAGAGAAATTTGAAATTTTCATGAGATTGTCTCCTTTGCTGGTCATTTAAAATCTGAGAATGCTAACACAGGCTTATTCAATATTCAATGATACATGCGTCGATAAAAAATCAATCTTGCCATTGCTCTCAATATCTGGTAGCTATAATCACTCTTGTACGAAAATCATAAAACACAGGATATTCAATAAAATAGAGGCAATATTATTATGGGAAAAGACTCGATAAAACGGGCGAAGGAAGTCCTGAAAATAGAAGCGGAAAGTATCTTAAGCCTCGTTGACAAAGTTGATGACAATTTTTCCAGAGCTATCGACATGATATGCAAATCAAAGGGACGGGTTATTGTCACAGGAATAGGCAAATCCGGCCTTGTCGGGAAGAAAATCGTTGCCACCCTGACCAGCACGGGCACACCTGCCCTCTTCCTGCACCCCGTAGAGGGGTTGCATGGTGATCTCGGTATCGTCACAAAGAATGATGTTATGCTGGCAATCTCCAACAGTGGTGAAACGGATGAATTAAACATGATCATTTCGAACACCGAAAAGGTTGGGGCCCCTCTTATCGCATTTACGGGCAATATGAACTCAACCCTTGCCAGATTGAGCAACGTGGTCATCGATGTGGGTGTTACAAGGGAAGCCTGCCCTTTCGGTCTCACCCCGACATCAAGCTCCACCGCTACATTAGCCATGGGAGATGCACTGGCCGTAGCACTGATAAAGAAAAAAAATTTTACAGAGAAGAATTTCTTTAAATTTCACCCGGGAGGACATCTGGGACTGAGACTGATGGCAAAAGTCAGAGATGTCCTGATTACTGGTGATCAAATCCCCAAAGTTTCCCCCGGGTCCCCGGCATTGGATGCCATCAAGATAATTGACGAAAAAAACGTCGGCTTTGTTCTCGTTACTGATCGGGAAAATCACCTGATAGGCATACTAACGGATGGCGATATAAGACGTTTTGTTAAATTGGGGTTAAATTTCAAAGAGAAAATTGTCGATGAATTGATGACAAAATCCCCCATGACTATCAGTCCGGACAAATCCCTCGCCGATACAATAGAAACCATGCAGAAGAAAGAGATCACCACACTGGCTGTTGTAAATGAGAAAGGCCAGCTTGATGGATATGTTCATTTGCATGATATTCTCGGAAGAGGAGGAACGATAAAAATTTCGGTTCCTGTCTGATTAGGAGGGATTTGATGCCAATCTACGAGTTTGATGGAAAGAAGCCCGGGATTTCCCCGAAAAGCTTTGTCCATCCTGAAGCCGTTCTCATAGGCGATGTGACCATCGGCAACCGATGCTATATAGCGCCAGGTGTCGTAATAAGGGCGGATTGTGGACCGATTATCATTCACGATGATACAAGCATTCAGGACAACACAGTAATCCATGTCAATCCGGGCGCAAAGGTTATTGTTGAAAGGGAAGTTCTCGTAGGACACAGTGTTGTCTTACATGACGTTCATATCAAGTCGAGATGCGTCATAGGAATGGGGGCAGTTTTATTATTCGGGGTGGTCTGTGAGGAGGGTGTTTTTATCGGCGCCGGATCAGTTGTTCCGAACGGCATGCATATTCCCGCCGGAAAACTTGCAGTCGGAATGCCCGCAAAAATAATCAAGGATGTAACTCCCGAACAAAAATCGTATGCCAGATTCGGAGTTGAGGATTATTTAAGACTCACTGAAGAATATCTAAAGGGGATGAAGCTGGTTTCCCGATGAAAATATCATAATCACGAATCGCTGGCCTTCAACCCACCCTTTTTGTTCCAGTATTGATCCTCTTTTTCATATTCCTCTATCATTTTTCGCTCGACGTAAAGTCTGTTTTTCTCAAATTCTCCGGAATCCATATCTTCAGGAAGAAACTCAAGAGAACCAAAACGAATGACAACCCTGCTGAACGGCTTGGGAACCATGAACCTGTCCCAGCTGTTAAATATCCATGGTTTTTCATAAAGAACAAAGGTGGGGCAAAGTGCGGCTCCCGACTGCTGCGCCAGGGATATAAGACCAGGTTTTATAACATGGGGCGGCCCCGTCGGGCCGTCTACAATATGGCCGGCAAGTTGAGTCTTAATAACTTCATCAACCATTCCCCTCAAAGCCTTCTTGCCTCCCCGGGAACTTGATCCGCGCACCGGTATCCAGCCGACTTTCTTAGCAACATCGGCAATAAAATCTCCGTCTTTACTCTGAGAAATCATAATACAAATCGGCATGCCAAGTATTTTGGGGAGATAAAACCCTCCAAAAAACCTCTGGTGCCAGGAGGCTAATATGACCCGCCCGTTGTTTTCCAGGTGGTTTCTGATTTCCTCCTCGTTTTCAAAGCTCAGTCTCATTGTTTTTGCATACAAATTTAGAATATGGTACGCAGGAAAGGTCAATAAATACTTAACAATAAAATACTTTGTTTCTTTTTTTAGATTCATTTTGATCCGGATATTTTTTTGTATTTAAAATATCAAAGGGGTTGGGTCGCAAAGACCCAACCCCCTAATTCCCAATGGTAGGCGGTACTGGATTTGAACCAGTGACTTCTACCGTGTGAAGGTAGCACTCTCCCACTGAGTTAACCGCCCATAGTTTCGATTCATATATCTTAAAGAAATCTCTTTTTCAAGACAAAAAACCGGATGAATCCTAAGCAATATCATACTATCCTGAAAATGATTAAAGATACTCAAGGGATAGTATAAATTATAGTATTGACAGAAAACCATTTTTCTTATTATACTTAATTCCACATCGCGCTGATTTCTGAGCGGAATTAATTTAGATATTCTGTTTGCTTGATGTTTCACTTCAGTAATCCGATCAGCCGCACTTGATAAGACTTCTCAACGGTTCATCTTCCTTCTTCTGAACACTTTCTGATAACTAAAGAAAGGAGAACTAAGACACTATGAAAAAATTTGAATACCAGATAACCATTCATCCTGTGGAAACCTTCAAGCAGGTGGCCTTTTTCTGTACCCAGGAAGGAGAATGCAGTCTGGAGGAACTTCCCTCCGACCAAGTTAAAGTTCTCCAGACACTATTGAATGAAAGGGGGCAACAGGGCTGGGAACTCGTCGATATGTCCTTCGGCAAGGATGGTCTTCTGGCCATCTGGAAAAGCGAAGTAAAAGTAAACAGTTAACAATAAAAAGGCGGGGAAGCAAAAATTAATGGAACCTTTATAGCTAACGCACCAGGTCATTGACACACCACCATCTTTATTTTATACTGAAAATGTAAGAAACTAGGAATTGTAAGGCTGTTGCATGATGAAAATATTTTCATAACGAAGATCAGGCAACAGCCTGGTGGGTTCTTATTCTTCAGAAAGAGGATAAGGGCTCGTTCAATGAATCCTCTACAAAAGAAAGGAGGAAATTAAAATGAAGGCAGTTGTCATTTTTACAGGAACAGGGCCAATTCTGATTCTAACTTCTTATGAATCCATGACTAATGCTGATTTTGTTGAGAAGCTTGCAACAAAGGGGATTAAAAAATTTATCGCTGTTGAGCTCCCCATGGAAAAGGTCAAAAAAATATACGGGGAGCGCTTTCTGGTTATCATGGAAGATCTTTATCAAACCGATGACTTACGGGTTCTTGACTACAACGGGTACAACATTTTTGCCAACTTTTCCTTTGCAGAACTGGGAGAACCAGTTTATTACGAACCATAAATAAAGAAGCGTTTGTTAGCTTCGGAAAGACGTAAAAAAAAGCAGGCTCATATTTTCAGGCCTGCTTTTTTCTGTTCAGGAAAACTCGTTTATTTTTTGTCGATTTTTCTGATCTGCCATAACAGGTGAACCAGGCAGCATATTTCCCCATGTTCATCTTTGATCTCGAGATCCGCGACCATATCAACCTTCCCTTTCTCCTCAGCAGCTTTCTGTGCATTCTCAACCTGTTCGGGAGTCAGCTCTATCTCGACAATCATATCGGTCGTAGCAGGACGTCTGTAACGAATTGCAGACTCTTTCAGTAAAGGGAAGTATTTCTTATGATCAAAGGAAGTGAAAAAGAGTACGCCTGCTGAAAAATCGGCAAGAGAAAAAAGTGATCCCGCATACACTGTACCGAAATGGTTAATATTAGGTTCCTTGGGCAACTTCAGTTTTGTATAACGATCCCTGAAGTCAACAATCTTGATTCCCATTTTCTCGATTATCTTTATAACCTGTTCGAGATAGTTCACAAGATCTTTATGTTTGTCTTCGATCATAGCCTTCTCCCTTTGCAAAAAATTAATGAGTGTTTTCTAATTTTTTCTTTATATCCTCTCTCAACTCTTTTTTGATAATCTTACCCACAGGGTTCCTCGGAATCGCATCTATAATCTCTAAACGTTCCGGAAGCTTGTAGGATGCTATGCCCTGATCTTTCATGAATGAAGTTAGCTCTTCCAGTTCTACATTTTCTCCTTCTCTGGGAACCACATAAACGCAAGTCTTTTCATCCATGATCTCATCAGGATAACCAACAGCCGCTACGTCAGCTATTTTGGGATAACCGAGCAACATATTCTCTATCTCCTGGGCGCTTATGTTGAAACCGCCACGAATGATGATGTCTTTAGTTCTGTCAAAGAATCCAATGCAGTCTCCCTCTTTTATCTGGAAGAGATCACCCGTATTAAAGTAACCATCTTTATCAAATGATTTCTCCGTAACATCGGGAATTCTAAAGTAGCACGGTATGACATTAGGTCCCCGATACCACAATTGACCCACACTGCCGACTTCCGTTAACTCCTCTCCCGTAGCGGGATCCACTATCTTTGTCTGAAAAAATTGCGCTGCAGGCGTACGCCATTCGGTCCCCGGTTTCCCCCATTGAGGAAAATTATAGATACGTTTTTCCGCATCGGGAACATCAAAAGGACCTGAAACTATACCTGTCGATTCATTCTGGCCCCATATATTTCCAAATTCGATGCCCCAGCGTCTTTTCAATTCCTGAACGGACCAGAGGGAGGGAGGAGCACTGCCAATAGTGATCATTCTTATGTTGCTCAGGTCAAATTCGTCTACCCTGGGATGCTTCAGCAACATATTGACAACTGCCGGAACAAGAAGAGTGTAGGTAATTTTCTCCTTTATAAATTGTTCGATCAGCTGCGGCGGGTTGAAGGGATGATGCAAGACCATCTTGTTGCCCAATAGCAACCAGGGGATGTATATTGTCCCGATAGAGGCCATATTCACCAGTGGTCCGGCCGTGATAAAATTGTCCTTGTGACTCATTCCCGTTGAATCCATTTGCATATTAGCCATGATAACCCAGCTGTTATGACTTATGGGACATCCCTTCGGTTGGGCCTCCGTGCCGGATGACCAGCATAGCGTGAAGACATCATTGGCATCTAAAGGAATGCTATCCAGCTTGCCGGTTACATCCCCCTTGGACATCTCTCTAATCTCCGGCAGGGTAAGGATATGCTTTAAATCCGGAAGCTTTGGCTGAAGTTTTGCCCCCATCTCCCTGTGTTTGAAACCGTGAAATTCTTCGACGGTGATAAATGCCCTGGCTTCTGTCAATCCGGCGACATACTCGAATTCAGATGCCCTCCACTGCATCGGCATGGGAGATATAAGACCTCCCGCCCTGGTAATTGCCAGATAAAGCATGGCCAGCTCCCAGCAGTTGGGTATTTGCACTATAATGATATCATCCTTTTGAATGCCCATTTTGAGGAGCCCCTCCGCGGTGGCATCAACCGCCCTGTCAAACTCCCTGTATGTCGGTCTTTCCGGCTTGAAACCCACCAGATCTTCCTTATCGTAAGGATCTACGACACACACCTCATCTGGATATTTACTGACATTGTCCTTAAAATAATCGATTAGTGTCTTCGTTCCCCACGCCCCTTTTTCCGTCCATTCCTGAATCATTTGCTCAGACGCTAAAATCATTTTTTTCTCCTCCTTTTTTGATTGCCTTGGGTTAAATCAGTAAAAATTCTTCCCGAAGAGCTTCTGGCTCAGACCGATCAGGTCTGCCCATTTCAACGGACCTCCCTTGTCGGGAGGAAATCCGGTACCCCATATCATTCCCACATCGATCATCCGCGGATCATCTACGATTTGCCTGTCAAGAAGATCTCTCCCTACTTCTACCAATGCTGTCAGGAGACCGGTTTGAATTTCTTCTTCTGTCTTTTCCTTCGGTTCCCTCTTGGCAATAAGCGGGATGACTTCAGGATCAACACTGCCGTCTTTCAAGAAGAATCCCTTGCCCGATTTTTTCAGACCGAGACGACCATCTTCCACTACATTCTTGAGCGTTTTCTGTTCGACACCCATGCCGACGAATATCTTATGCGGCACATCTATTCCCACCTCATCGGTAAGCCTGATCGGTCCCACGGGCATGCCAAACTTTGTAATGGCCCCGTCCACCTTTTCTATTGCGTTTCCTTCTTCCACATATTGAAGGGCATTCAGAAGAAACGGGAAGAGCATCGCGTTTACTACAAAGCCCGGATTGTCCTTGCATACAATGGGTCTTTTCCTGATTGAGGCGGCAAAATTCAGGAGATTATCAACGGTATCCTGACTTGTTTTTTCACCCCTTATGACTTCCACAAGCTGCATCAACCGCACGGGAGAGAAGAAATGGGTGCCGCCAAACCTCCCGGGATGAGACACATATGAAGACATGGCGGTAATCGGAATGGAAGAAGTATTGCTCGCAATGATACAGTCGTCACTTACAACTTCACAGAGTTCCTTATAAACCTGTTCTTTTACTTTGATGTCTTCAAAAACTGCTTCAATGACAATATCCACATCTTTGAAGTCGTCCTTATATTCAGAAGTAACAGTAAGGAGATTCATCAGATCATCCACGGGAACCTTCAATCTCTTCTTTTCGGCCATACCATCGAATATCTTTCTCAGGAATGCCTTCCCCGGTTCGAGGGCTTCCGGTATATCCTTGACGATGACCGGCACCCGCATGTTTCTCAGTATATCAATAACAATGCCGCGTCCCATTGTTCCAAAACCGAGAACAGCCGCCTTCTTCAGCGGTCTGGTCTCAAATCCCTTCGTCATCATTGCTTTAGGTTTGTCTGTCATTGTTTTAATAAAAAATGTATTTATACTCCCTTTTGCCTCATTTGTAAGGATAACCTCGGCAAAACACTTCTTTTCTATTTCCAAACCCTCTTCTAACGGAAGTTTTAACCCCTCCTGGATAGATTTAATGGCCAGCATGGGACCAGGCAGTTCACGTCCTTTCGTAACCTTGAGAACACCCTGGCGTGCCATCTCGGCGGCAGCATCAATCTGAGAAAAATCATGTTCCGGTCTCTTCAATTGCACCGTTCCCGATATTATTTCCTGAAGAAACAATTTGGCCTCTTCGAGAAGATCGCCGTCGGCAGAAACAATTCTATCAACAAAACCGGCCTTGCAAGCCTCGGCCGCGGGCAGTAGTTTACCTCTCAGGATAAGCTCAATGGCGGGATATCCGATCAGGCGTGGCAACCTTTGAGAACCTCCCCCCCCGGGGAAGAGCCCCACGTTGCATTCTGGAAGACCGATAATGGTCGTCTTTGACTCCTTTGCTATTCTTGCCGTGCAGGCAAGGACAAATTCCAGGCCACCACCGACACAGTGACCATTTATGGCCGCCAGAGTGGGAATCTTCAACGCACTGGTTCTGTTAAAAGAATCGTGAAAGACTTCAAGCGCCGTTCTTATTTCTTCCTCTGACTTCATTTTCTCCAACATTTTCAGGTCAGCACCGGCAAAAAAGTTGTCCCGTTTTCCCGAAATGAAGATTACGCCCTTTAGACTTTCATCTTTCTCAAGGTTCTCAAGAACTTCACGAAATCCTGTTATTGCTTCTTCAGTCCATGTATTCATGGCATCGCCGACAACATCAAAGGTCACAACACCTATGTCGTCTTCCACCTCTAAATTGAAAATCTTATTACTGGCCATACTTATCTCCTTTTCCATAATTATAGAGATGTTATGCGTTTAAAATCCTGACAATTTCAATTAGGACACAGCTTTTCGCAGATGTACTCAGATCACTTTTTCAGGAATCCTGACAATCTGCCTGCCTTTTTAAATGCGGAGCATATTTAACCTGGACATTTATCCGCGGTCGATTAAAAATAGAATAAATCTTGAGAAGCCGCCCCGCCGCCACGGCAGGGCGCTTTCTCACCAGACTTACTTTATTACATATAAACATCCTTATACTGTTCTCTGAGTACCTTTTTGTCGATCTTGCCAACACTGGTCCTGGCAATTTCATCAACAAACAGTACCTCATCAGGAAGCTGCCACTTCGCATATTTCTCACCGAGATGTTCATGAATATCCTCTTTGCCAACTTTCCCCTTCTGTTCTTCTCTCAGGACTACCAGGGCTAACGGTCTCTCCTCCCACTTGGGATGGCTCACTCCGATAACGGCAGCTTCCAGTACGGCAGGATGGGCGACTATCTCATTTTCCATATCTGTGCCTGAAATCCATTCACCGCCGCTCTTTATTAGGTCTTTTACCCTGTCCGTTATCTTCATGTACCCCTCTTCATCTATCGTCCCGGCATCTCCGCTCCTCCAGTAGCCATCTTCAGTAAATTGATTCTCAGTACCTGTGGCATTGTAATATTTGGCTGTAATCCATGGCCCCCTTATTGCTACCTCTCCCGCGGATTTGCCATCGTGCGGAAGGTCATTGCCGAAGTCATCCACCACCTTCATATCAAGCCCCACAACAGCATAACCCTGTTTTCTCTTGAGATCCCACCCTTCTTCCTCCGACATCTCTTCCGCCAGCCACGGTTTCAATCTGTTTATGGTAACAAGCGGGGTGGTTTCCGTAGCGCCGTATGCATGTATAATCTCGGCGCCGGTCATGTCATACAATCCTTTCATCAGGGATACAGGAGGCTCAGTGGCACCGGAGAGAAAACGCGCGCCCTTCAAATCAGGCTTAACTTCCATCTTTTTTATGTACTCAAACATGGGCATGAAAATAGCAGGGGCGCCGTCTCCGACTGTCACTTTTTCCTGCACCATCAGATCAACAAGCGGGCCCAGATCTTCCATGGCATACCGTCCGGGTAACAAAAGCTTTGATCCAACCATGGTAGCCGCCTGGGGAGTACCCCATCCCATGGCATGAAACATCGGAACGATCTGGAAAAAACAATCCCTGTAAGACAACTCCGCATTCATAGCGATTGCCGCGGAATGAAGATAAACATTACGATGGGAGTAATAAACGCCCTTCGGATCTCCAGTTGTTCCAGTGGTGTAACAGGCGGCATAGGCGGATTTTTCATCAAGGTTCAGCCACTCGTACTCAGGTTTCGCCTCCTTGAGCAGTTCTTCGTAACTGTATATCGGGCTCAGCTTCGTTTTGATATCAGCAAGATCCCTGTCAGTCAGGATGACGTAACCTTTAACCGTTTCACATAGAGGCGCGATGGCTTCAGCAATAGGTATCAATGTTTCATCCACAAAGATAAATTTTGCTTCCGCATGATTGACAACATAGCTCAAATCTTTAGGTGATAACCTCAAATTCATCTGGAGAAGGACAGCCCCCGTGCCCGGAATCCCAAAGTCCATTTCATAGTATCTGTTTGTGTTCCATTCAAGCACCCCGACACGATCACCAATCTCTACCCCCAAACTATCTAAAGCATTGGCAAGTCTTTGTATTCTTTCATAGGCATCCCTGTATGTGTACCGGAATATTCCACTCGCCTTCTTTGTGACAATTTCCTGCCTGGCAAAATTTCTCGCGCCATGTTTTATAAGATTAATCATGTTTAACTGGTAATCATCCTGCATCGTTGATGGAAATCCTTTTACAATTTTCATGATTTTTCCTCCTTTTTTGTCTGATCTTAACTCGTATGAGCTCCCCATAAAATGCATTCGTAAAAGTCGCAAGAGTTGCCTTGCCCTGCCTTTCCTTAACTTTTACGAAATTGCCATCCCCAAATAACCTCCTTTCTGAATTATTATTAGCGCCCTCTTACGTCTTCCAAATTATTTCCTATAGCCCCATCATCCTTCCAACGATAACCTTCATGACTTCCGTTGTCCCCGCGAAAATCGGTATAACCCGAACATCCCTTGCAAACCTGCATATGGGATATTCTTCCATATATCCGTAACCGCCGTGAAGCTGTACGCAGTGGTAGGCAACGCGATTGGCCATCTCCGGAATCCAGGCCTTGGCCATGGAGACTCGCTGGACAATATCTTTGCCGGCAATATAATCACCGATAAGAGAATCGATGAACGTTCTTCCCAGTTCAATCTCGGTGGCCATTTCCACAATCTTGAATGTATTGTGCTGTAACGAACTGACAGGCTTTCCAAATATCATTCTTTCCTTGCAGTATGTAACGGTCATATCGAGCATGGCCTCCGCCATGGACTGAGCCATAATCGATGCAATAAGCCTCTCCCCCTGGAGTTTCTGCATTAGATAATAAAAGCCTTTGCCTTCTTCACCGAGAAGATTGGAAACAGGAACGGCGCAATCCTCAAAAATAAGCTCTGCCGTATCCTGGCTGTGAAACCCCATCTTCTTTAGATTCTGCCCCTTTGTAAACCCGGGTGTACCGTCTTCAACACATACAAGACTGATTCCCTTGGTGCCGGCCGTCGTATCAGTTTTAACGACAACAATCACCAGATCACAGTGTATTCCGATAGAGATAAATGTCTTCTGCCCGTTAATTACATATTCGTCCCCTTCTCTTATTGCTGTCGTGCGGACAGCAGCTAAATCCGAACCGGTACCGGGTTCCGTCATGGCAATAGCCGTAATAATATCTCCGGAAGCGCAACCGGGAAGCCACCTCATCTTCTGCTCTTCATTTGCGAAACTGTGGATGTAGGGAACAATTATATCGCTGTGTAATCCGGCCAAAAGACCATGAGCGCCAACATAGGTGAGCTCTTCGTTGATGATTACGGAGTATTCAAAACCCACACCTGATCCACCATATTTTTCTTCCAGCCACGGGCAGAGGAAGCCATTTTCACCCATTTTCTTCCACATTTCCTTAGGTATGATCCCGTCTTCTTCCCACTGTTCTATAAACGGTGTTACCTCTTTATGAATAAACTTCTTAAAGGCATCGCGAAAAATATCATGTTCTTCACTGAATAACTCTCTTCTCATTTTTTCAGCTCCTTCTGGCGAATGTATTAAAATCACACTTTAAGGATAACAGCTTCACCCTGGGCAAGCCCTCCGCAAATGGCGGCAACACCGTATCCACCTCCGCGTCTTCTAAGTTCATGGGCCAATGTCATCGTAATTCTGGCAGCACTGGATCCTACGGGATGACCAAGAGCTATAGCGCCACCATTGACATTCGTTTTTCCCTTAAGCTCTTCCCATTTTTTCTCGTCTCCGTTGGCAAGGATTTTTGTGGAAACAAGAGGCATTGCGGCAAAGGCTTCATTAATCTCAATGAGATCCATGTCATCAATCGTCATGCCCGCAGTATCCAGAGCCTTCTGTACCGACTGTGCCGGAATCGTGCATATGTATCGTGGACCAGCGGCGGCACATACAGAGGTAACGACAGTGGCCAGTGGTTCCAGCCCCCTATTTTCTGCCTGCTCTCTCGTCATAATAAGAAGAGCGCTGGAACCGGCGCTGATGGGAGGAGCATTGCCCGCTGTTATTGTGGGACTTCCATATATCGGTTTAAGCCTTGCCAACGCTTCTATAGAAGTGTTCTCACGAATACACTCGTCCTTCTCAATAACAACCGGATCGCCTTTCCTTTGAGGAATTACGACAGGCATGAGTTCTTCTCCAATTTTTATTTTCCCGTCTAAATAGGCCTTTGCAGCAAGTTTATGACTTCTCGCTGCCCATTCATCCTGCATTTCCCTTGTTACATCATATTCAACAGCCACTTCACCTGCATCCACGGCAATTGTATTGAACCCCATGGCATCGTAGCCCAGATAAAAGAGAGGATCTATCAATTTGACATCCCCCAATCTTCTTGCCCATCTTACCCCGGGAGCCAGATGAGGACATCTGGGCATATTTTCCGATCCTACGGCCATTGCAACTTCTAATTCTCCCGCCCTGATGCCGCGTATGCCAAGGCGTAAGGCTGTCAGAGAAGAACAGCAAGCCCTATCTATTGATAGCGAAATGTTTTCTCCTGGAAATCCAGCCAGGAGACTCGCCTGTCTCCCCGGGACATCAGTTTCCAGAGCAAATTCGGCAGGCAAACAACTGCCATAATTGATTTCGTCAACTTCCTCCGGTTTGACACCCACCCTCTCAATCACCTCTTTCATGACCATAACCCCGAGTTTGATGCTCGGTATATCCTTCATTGCACTGTCGAACCTGCTGAAGGGTGTTCTCACAGCACTTACTATAACGATATCATCCTTGCTTTCCATATCTTTCATATCTCCTTTTTCGGTCTCGTCACTCTCAGATTCATCACAAATGATAGTTAAAAGCTTTGAATAATTACAGCCCAAGTCATTGCGAGAAGCAAAGTGACGAAGCAATCTGTTTTGTTGTCAATAAGTTATAGATTGCCGCGTCAGCCGAGGGCCGACTCGCAATGACAACACGCGGCTTTGTGCAAACCTTTAAAGTTTACGGACAGTTATGTTTTTATTTTGCCTGCATCCTGATGGAACCATCGAGCCTGATCACTTCACCATTCAGCATGGGGTTCTCGATAATATGCCGGGCTAACTGAGCATATTCTGAAGGTCTCCCGAGACGTTGCGGGAAAGGAACCATTTTCCCCAGGGCATCACGCACACTTTCAGGCAACTGAGCGAGCATAGGCGTGTCAAATATACCGGGATTGATCGTGCAACACCTGATCCCGTACTCGGCACACTCCCTGGCTACGGGGAGGGTCATACCCACGACACCAGCCTTGGACGCACTGTACGCAGGCTGCCCAACCTGGCCATCGGTGGCAGCCGCAGAGCCGGTATTAACAATGACACCTCTTTCACCCTCATCATTCGGGGTATTGTTTACCATCTGCTCAACAGCATATCTGATGACCCTCATCGTACCGATCAGATTTAACTGCACTACTTTCTCAAACATAGCCATAGACATGGGGCCTTTTCTGCCTATAATCTTCTCTGCAACACCAATCCCGGCACAATTAACAACAACATTAATACTACCGAAGGTATCAACCGCCTTATTTACTCCCGCCTGAACACTCTCATCACTGGTTACATCGGTCTTAACAAACACTACATTCTCGCCAAGCTCCTTTACCAATGCTTCACCTTTGTCCGCTTGAACATCAAAGATAGCGGCGCGTCCCCCACCATCCACTATACTTCGTACACAAGCTTCTCCCAATCCCGATGCACCACCAGTTACAATTGCCATACTGTCTGCTACGTTCATAAACCTCCTCCTTTATTGTTTGTATGATTTTTTATAAAAAATAAGCTCAGCTGACTATACACATCCTCTCCGGCCCAATGATTCTTCTAATTCAGCCATCCCTCTTAGCTTCTCAATAACCTCTTTCAAAACTTCAGTCGTATAGTTTATCTCTTCCAGAGTATTTTCCCGCCCCAGGCTAATCCTTACAGTGCCTTTGGCTATGTTTCGCGGCACACCTAACGCAGAAATGACATGAGAGATCTCTATTGAATCGGAAGTACAGGCAGAACCGGCAGAAATTGCGATTCCCTTATTATCCATTTCTCGAACGATAGATTCTGCTTCAATACCCTCAATAGATATGTTCAAAACATGGGGTAGCCTCTTTTCTGGATGGCCGTTTACAAGAATATCAGGGATTTCTCCCGAAATCCGCGTTTGCAGGTGGTCTCGCAATTTTCTCAAATTATCCATCTGAGAGGCACATTCTTTTTCTGCTATTTCACAGCCCTTGCCGAAACCTGCAATGGCCGCAACGTTCTCTGTTCCATGTCGGAGGCCTCTCTCCTGATGCCCTCCATACAGGATGGGATTTATCTCCGTACCCTTTCTGATATACAGGGCACCTATGCCCTTCGGACCATACATCTTGTGGCCGGAAAGAGAAAGCAAGTCCACGTCAAGGTGATTGACGTCTACCTGAATCTTCCCGACTGCCTGAACTGCATCGGTATGAAAAATAATTTTTCTCTCTTTCGAAATAGCCGCAATCTCCAGGAGAGGTTCAATAGTCCCTGTTTCATTGTTTGCGTGCATGATACTGATAAGAATCGTCTTATCAGAGATCGCCTCCTTAACATCTTCAGGATCAACAAGCCCGTTTGGGTCTACCGGAAGATATGTAACTTCACAGCCTTTCCGCTCCATGTATTCACAGGTGTTCAAAACGGCATGATGCTCAATGGCAGAGGTTATGATATGATTCACTTTCTTTTCAGATGCATGCGAGACTCCCCGAATAGCAAGGTTGTCAGCCTCCGTACCGCCGCTCGTAAATACAATTTCTTCTGGCGTGGCTCCGATAAGATGGGCAACTTTTTCTCTCGCTTCATCTAACGCTTTTCTCGCATCCTGTCCAAAGGCATGTATACTGGAAGGATTGCCATAGAAATCCTTGAAGTATGGAAGCATTGTTTCCATGACCTCAGGGTGAACAGGAGTTGTTGCACAGTGATCAAGATAAATTCGCTTTATTTCAACCATTGAACCAGTAGAATTTCCCCGCTTTTAAATCCGGTTTTTCAAATCTTTCATTACTTACAGGCGACGGCAGATGCGTCAGCTACAGCCTCTACTGTCTGCCCCGGCTCCCGGCATGAACCAATTCCGCTTTCTTATTCACGACACACGATCCACGCCTTTTATCGTCCATTAAAGTCGGGTTTTCTCTTTCCCATGAAGGCGGCAACAGCTTCCATCATATCTTTTGAAGTGAAGAGTACCATATTTTTGTGCTTGGCCATCGACATGCCTTCCTGAACATTGACATATCTGCTGTAGTTGAGGACTTCTTTTGTTGATCGAACTGCGAGGGGCGCATTTTCAGCTATCCGGGATGCAAGTTTTTTTGCGCCCTCCATAAGCGCTTCTTCATCTCCATAAACCGCATTTACAAGTCCCATGCGTTCGACCTCCCTGGCAGAGAAGAACCCTGCCGTATAGGCCATTTCTCTCGCAAATCCCTGCCCGACAATAAGGGGAAGCCTCTGAAGTACTCCCATATCCGCCACAAGACCTATAGCAGCTTCTCTCAGGGAGAATGTTGCATCTTCGGTACAGAGACGAATATCACAGGCCGAAATAATATCGAGCCCACCGCCGATACACATACCGTGGACTGCCGCGATAACAGGCTTTTGACATTCCTCAAGCACATTGCAGCAGTCAAATAAATAGTGTAATTTTTCGGGGAATTCAAGGTTGCTTTTTGCCTTGCCGTCCAGACCCATGGAGGAAATGTCTTTCAAATCAAGACCGGCACAGAAGGCCTTTGCGTTACTTTTAAGAATAATCACCCTTGCCTCGTCCATCGCATTTAATTCCCTGACGGCCTCTGTAATTTCGGCCGTAAATGCCAGGCTGAGTGCATTAAGGCTTTCTGCCCTGTCAAGGGACAATGTGGCAATATTATTTTCTATTTTCAGTTCAACAAATTTATAATCCATCCTTTCACCCCTTATAAATTCTGATTTCACCCAAGCGTTTCTCCAAGGGCCAACCGACATAAATCGCTTATCATGTAAGTCTTCAATCCCGCTTCGTCACATTCATATGAGAGCGCATCCAGGCACATGGGACAGAGGAAGATCATCGCCTCGGCATCGTTATACTTTGCATCCTGGATATTTATATCCTGATACTCCGGAAACTTGGTACCCCGCCTTAAAATGCCTTTCAAATCCTGTCCACAGCATAAGGAATCCAGTCTGTCATATTTCCTCGCTACTCTTTCTACACCGATCAACTTGAAAATTTCATCCAGCATCGGTTCCTTCCATGGCGTTAACCTGGAGGCACACGGTCTTTGATAGGCTACTTTCATATTTAAAAACTTAACATCTTTTTTATGGTTTTTTAGATAATTTAAGAGGTATTCGAAGATATGAATCGGCTTGAAAGTAAGTTCAATACCGTACTTTGGAGCAATACCAGCCATAAGAGAATAACAATCATCATGCATAAAGATAATCTCATCGACACCTAAGGACGCATATTTATTCACTAATAACTGGGTACCTTCACGCATAATCGTTTCATTGCCCAGATGCGGGAAAATGACGTTGCAGAAAAAGTGACGCCCTTTAACGACGCTTAGTCCGTCAAACAGCTTTCCTTGAATGGGAAAAGGCATATTTGATCCAATGGTGCAGAGAGATATTACAGGCTCCCTCACTTCAGGGGGTTTAAACTCTCCTTTCGGTGCAAAGTTCTTCTGAAAAGCAGACAGTATTTTCGGATTTGTGTAGTCACCCAATTCCTCCAATCTCTCAAGAATCAAGTCAAACGGTTTCGCTCCTTTTGTACAGTATTCGTTGCAGGCAAAACAGGTGATACATTCTCTTAGCCAGTCTACCCTTTCACCATTAACCAGTCGTTCAAACTCACGGGCACCTTCCTCCTGATCAAAATCGATATACATGCATTTTGCCAGACAATCGCCACAAAAATCGCATTTCAATTCATGAAACATCTTATACCGTCTCCTTCTATGTATTCTGGAAAGAAAAAACAATGATTCATAACTTTACAATCCCAAGATATCCCGGGCGATAATCATAATTTGAATTTCATCCGTTCCACCGCCTATCTGCTGTAATTTCGCATCGCGCATCATCCTTTCAACGGGAAATTCTTTCATATATCCGTAGCCGCCCAGGATCTGGACCGCTTCCGTCGTGATTTTCATGGCAGTTCTTGCCGTGTAGAGTTTCGCATATGAAGCTATCAAGTTCATATCCCTGTGTAATCCCTTATCGGCCATGGCCGCACCTTTGTATGTAATAAGGTGTGATAGTTCAATTTCCATGGCCATATCAGCAAGTTTGGCCTGAATAAGCTGAAAAGAAACAATCGGTTTACCAAACTGAACTCTCTCTTTCGCATATTTGAGTGCACATTCATAAGCTCCTCTTGATAATCCGAGCGACATGGCACCCATGCACACCCTCTCGGTGTTCAAACCGCTCATTAAAACGAGGGCGCCACTATTTTCTTTACCGAGGAGGTTTTTTGCAGGTACCTGACAGTCTTCGAAGATCAGCTCTCCCGTGGGAGAACCGCGCCATCCCATTTTTTCAAATTTCTTTCCCCTTGAAAAGCCGGAAAACTCTTTTTCAACGATAAATGCAGACACGCCGCGGGCACCTTTTTCCATATCTGTCTTCGCATAGATGACGAAGACATCACCGACGGGCCCGTTTGATATAAAAATTTTCGAACCATTCAGAATATAAGAATCTCCCTTTTTATCCGCCCGAAGCCTCATTGACATCACATCAGATCCGGCTGACGGTTCGGTCATGGCGAGGCCCCCTACCTTTGTTCCTTCACAGAGTGGGGGCAGATACTTTTTCAACTGCTCTTCATTGGCGTTTCTCCTGATATTATCTATACAAAGACATGCATGAACCCCCCACGAAGCCGCTGTTGACAGACAGGCGACAGAAAGTTCCTCGGTAACGATGCACATTTCGGTGTATCCCGCACCGGCACCGCCGTAATCGACGGGTGCAGTTATACCCAGCAGTCCCATGTCTCTTAATTTACTGAAACTCTCCGTGGGAAACCGTTCGTCCCTGTCAATTTCATATGCTAAAGGGGCCACCTCTTTTTCAGCAAACGTTCTTATTGTGTCCCTTAACATCTTTTGTTCTTCGGTAAATTCCAGCATCATACATGCCCTCCACGTCACAAAGCAAGAGAGAGAAGGAGTATGCCGGGGCACGCTCCATCTCTCTTCCCTTCACCGTTTTTCCTGATTAACACGACTGTTCCTAAGTACCTTTCACAGGGCCTTAATTAAAATATATTCTTCCTCAGTAATCCCATCTCCCGGGCTGCCTTTGTCAGGTCGTCCCTGAAGTCGGGATGCGCTATACTGATCAACGCCTCTGCCCGTTCAGGTTCGGTTCGGCCGTAGAGATCGGCAACACCGTACTCTGTCACGACATAGCCCGTATAATGACGGGGGACAGTAACACGTGAACCCGTCGGCAAGGCAGGTACAATCCTTGACCGTGTGCCCTTTATAGCTGTTGACGGAACCAGGTTAATGGCGCGTCCGCCCGGTGACCAGAAAGCCCCGACGACAAAATCAAGCTGTCCGCCTGTACCGCTCCGCATACGGGTTCCATATGACTCGGAGTTAATCTGTCCGCACAGGTCGATCTCCACAGACCCGTTAACCGCAACCACATTATCTTCCTGGGCTATGACCGAAATGTTATTGGCGTAATAGGTAGATCGCCATTCACACATGGGGTTATTAGCAAGCCAATCGTAAAGTTCCTTGTCCCCCATGGTAAATGCCAGGAGAACCTTTCCCGGATTGACTTTTTTATAATTACAGGTAACGACACCTTTCTCAACCAGATCATGGATTCCCGCAGGGGCCATCTCCGTATGGATGCCCATATCTTTCAACCCTGACTCCAAGAGCAGTTTGCTGATCATCGCCGGCACGGCACCGATTCCAACCTGCAAGCAGTCTCGATCCTTGAGCAGTGTCACAACGTTTTGCGCCATTTTCATCTCTACATCCGATGCCTGCGGCGTTGGTACCGGAGGCATGGGATTCGGATTCTCCACAAAAGCGTCAAACATGGAAACATGGAAATTCGTCTCACCAAATGTCCTCGGCATCTGTTCATTGATCTCGACGATAAGATAATCACATTGTTCCATCAATGTCGCCGTATAAAATGTATCGAGACCCAGATTTACATACCCGTGTTCATTCGGCGGCGTGGCCTGCATGACCATCCCCATTCGACGGGGATATACGCGGGCCCGATGGGGCATCTTGATCCCGATATCCGAACTCTGGCATGGCCAGAAATTTGCCCACTCACTATCGGCCAACGCCTGCTGATGCGGCATAGGTGAATAGAATGCCGGTATCAGATTGAAGGTATCTCTGCACTCCGGTTGAAAAATCTTGTACGGTCTCAGCACAAGTGCAAAATTGTAGTCCACATCGCTTAGTTCATCTTTCCGGTCTGCAATAGCATCCATGATCAGATTGGTTGGCTGTCCCAGACACAGCGGTGTCCAGAACCGATCACCCGATTTCACAATTTTCGCTGCTTCTTCTGCCGACATTAACTTGCTTTTGTAATATTCTTTCCAACTCATACTTTACCCCCTTTTTTATTTTTCTTAAGCACCCTGTGTTGGATTTCGCTCTGCTCAACCTAACCTACATGTCTACATTTCATTTTAAGCCGGTTCAAAATACTTAATATCCAGTACATGACCCTTTCTATCGTCATTCCATACTGCCTTTACTTTCATCCCATTTTTAACTGTCTTTCTTACGAGATCAAAATCAGTAAGATCAAAACCACCCACTAAATGGAGAAAATCTACATCAGTTCCGTCCAGTCTGATCAACGCACCTATAAAAGGTGGTTTAATAGGCTGACCAAAATAACTGTAATTAACGTAACTCCACGCGGTCAGCGTTCCTTCCTGAGCTGCTTCTACCCACTCATCGGTATCGACGAAGCAACGGGGGCAGAAGCTCCTCGCCGGCACGAGGACCCTCCCGCATTTCGAACATTTTGTACCGTATATGATTTCATTTTCCATACCTTCGAAGAATTTAGTCCATGTCGCACCATAGGCCAATTCATATGGAAGCCTGATCTCAGTTTTTAACGTCTTAAATTCTTTTGCCATGATTCTATATCCTCCCCTTCGTTATAGTTCTGATCCGACAATCATAATCCCGTTAAACTGATCGACACCACCCATGGCGTGACTCAAGGCCGTTTTCGCACCCGGAATCTGGTGATCCCCGGCCTTATCCATAACCTGCAGGGCTGCTTCAGCCGTTCTGATGAGCCCGGTCGCACCGATCGGATTTGTGCATAATGTTCCGCCAGACGGATCACAGGGTAATTCTCCGTCTCTCGCAAATGTTCCCTTCAAAACCAGGTCGGGAGCTTCTCCGAGACCGCAGAATCCGAAGCACTCATAAAAAATCATTTCCTGGAATGTGAAAGGATTATATACCTCGGCAACATCCAGTTCCTTCCGCGGATCTTTGATACCCGCCATGTCATATGCCTGCTGCGCCGCCCCGACCGCACTCTGCCAGACGGCTTTATCGCTGTCACCGAAGTAATATTCTTCACCTCTATATCCGACACCTTTGACCCAGGCCACCTTGTTCAGGCCCAGTTTTTTTACCATCTTATCCGAAGCAAACAAAACTGCACAGGCGCCATCTGAATTCGGACATACATCGAGAAGCCTAACCGGATAGGTAATAATCCTCGCGGTCTTTACATCTTCCATGGACACTCTTATCTTTATGTGGGCATACGGATTATCAAAGGCACTGTCATGGTGGGTCACCGAAATAAATGCCGCCGCATCTCTCACTTTTTCTTCGTCCAGATTGTAGCGAACACTCCACATCTGGGATTGCATGGAAAAAACGCCCGGAGCACCGGCAATAAAATATCTCTGATAGAAAGGATCGGCAACTGTTGTCATCGTTGCCTGACTGTCGCCTTCGTTCATCTTTTCATGACCCACTGCCAGCACCAGATCAGCCATGCCCGATGATACCCAGTAATATGCCGTATGAGCTATTGACACTCCCGTGGACCCGCAGGTCTCGGTTTTCAGAATCGGTTTGCCCGCCGCCTTCATGGCATCGGCAAAATAAAAGTGGGTAAGTGCTACACCTTCCATCATAGAAGGCATCGTCCCCGAAACTACGCCATCAATATCATCAGGGGTCAGTCCGGTTTCTTCATATACCCGCACAACTGCTTCACGAACCAGATCCGGATAACATACGTCCATTCTCCTCCCGTGGTTCGTCTGTCCAACCCCTATAATTGCAACTGGTCTACCCATATTGGTTACCTCCTAATTGCCTAAAATCGCAACAGCGTGGCACTGACCGGCGAAACCATGTGTCCCATGAGCCAAAGCTGTTTTTACTTCTTTATCGACCTGGCGTTCCCCTGCTTCACCCCGTAATTGCAAAGTTGTTTCAACAACCCGTTGAAGTCCACGTGAAACATATGGATTATTCGCCAGAACACCTCCTGACGGATTAACCGGCAGGTCACCATCTTTTTGTGTTGCCCCGCTGTCGATAAATTCGCCACCTTTGCCGGTACCGCAGAATCCAAGATCCTCACACCACAGCAATTCCTGGAAGGCGTAGGGTTCCGTGATCTCTGCGAGATCTATTTCCTTCCGAGGGTCGGAAATACCGGCCATTTTGTAGGCCCTCTCTGCTGCATTCTTCAACTGCCCGTCAAGTAGATCTCTATCACCGAGATAATAGCTGTCTAATGAGCTTCCATAACCCTTAAACCAGACCGGCTTGTCCGTTAACTCCCTGGCCTTTTTCTCCGATGCCAGAAGAACCGCAACGATCCCCTCCGATTTCGGAGCGACCTGCATTGCAGTCAAAGGGTCAATGATCCTTTCGGAGTTGAGAATATCCTCAACGGTGTATCTCCCCTTTTTGTGAGCATAAGGGTTCCCCAGAGCATTCTGCAAATTTTTCACTGCCACTTTTGCGCACTGCTCCTCCGTAATTCCATAACGCTCCATGTAAAGTCTCATCTGAAAAGCGGCCGCCATGGTTTCCTGCAGACCAAGACCTCTCGTGTAAAAGGGATCGGTGTACATCAACGTGCAGGCATCATTCTCCGGATTCTCCGAACCTTTGCAGAGAGAAATAATCAATGCAGTATCGTAGTGTCCCGTGAGAATTCTCATGACACCGTAAAAGAAGGCAAACAGTGATTCACCATCCTGACGTGAAGCATTTTTTAAAAATGCCCCCGTTGTCTCCCAGTAATAAGAATTGGCACACGATATTCCTCCATGAAAAATATCTGACGAGGCACTGATGATGGTTCCCAGATCATCTCTGGTTAAACCCACCTTATCCAGGACTTCCTTTGTGACCACATAAGCCTGGTCATAAAAGTTATCCTTGGATTCAGCGCCGGCATTTTGTGCCACTGCTACAATTGCAACTTTTCCCGGCATACCAACACTTCCTTTCTTAATTTATTATTTATGACAGTTTCGTAAAAAGTCAAACTCAGCGAATCTGTCATTTCGACCACAGGGAGAAATCTTATTTTTTCAATGTGTTACGGTCTAAAGATTTCTCGTTTCACTCGAAATGACAAGCTATTGAGACTTTTTACGAACGCATCATTTATACATTCTTTCCCAAGAATCCTTTTCAGTCATTCAATTTGCTATGCAGGTTTTCTGCCGACGATTATCTTCGTTACGTAGACGATTGCATCCTCACCGCGTTGATTTTTAATGACATTCTCATGCTCAATTATTCCGCGCTTGTCATCTTTCGCCGTTAGATTTTTAATCTTGACCACGCAATGTATCGTATCGCCGATTTTTATGGGCGCCGTAAACCGGACAGATTCAATGCCATAAAAAGCTATAAAGCTCTTCGGAAGCATTACATAAGGCCCCAGACGAAACATCAAAGCGCTTCCAACAACCAGCCCCAGGAATCCATGAGCTATCCGTTCCTTAAAGGGTGTCTTCGCCGCATATTCAACGTTCGTGTGAAGCTCGTGCCAATCTCCCGTAAAGGCCGAAAACATTACTATGTCCGTTTCTGTTATCGTTCTTCCCGGTGACACAAAAACTTCCCCCTCTTTGTAGTCTTCGAAGTAGAGTTTCTCCAAACAAGTCACCTCCTTTTTTTCCCTTTCAATACATTAAAAGAGTTTTTCTTTTTTGTTTCGCTTATTTACATTTTCAGAAGTTCACGAGCGATAACAAGACGCCGGATTTCGGAAGTTCCTGCACCGATCGTGCCCAATTTTGCGTCCCGCCAGAATCGTTGGACAGGGTATTCCATGCAGTAACCGTAACCACCATGGATCTGGACAGCCTCCTCGCATATCTTGATTGACATTTCAGCCGCAAAGAGTATTGCTGCAGACGATATCTGGTGGACCTCCGTTCCTTTTCCACCCTTCTCTACTTCACCGGCCATCATTGCCGCTTTGTAACACAGCAAACGCGAAGCTTCGATCTGCGTATACATGTCGGCTAATTTTCCCTGAATAAACTGGAAAGAAGCGATCGGTCTGCCAAACTGAACCCTCTCCTGTGAATATTTCAGGGCCAACTCAAAAGCACCCTCAGCTATGCCGAGTGCATAGGTGGAGTAAAAGGCTCTTTCTACATCAAGGCCACCCATCATAACGGCAATTCCTCTGTTCTCCGCACCAAGAATATTCTCCTCTGAAATTATGCAGTCCTCCAAAATCAGCTCCGCGGTCTGAGAGCCCCTGTTACCCACTTTATCCAGTTTCTTTGATACGGAAAATCCGGGAATTTGTGTTTCCAGAATGAAAGCGGTAATTCCTTTCGGACCTGCATCCTTATCGGTCCTCGTATAAAGAACTATCGTATTTGCATCAGGACCATTGGTGATGAACATTTTCGTGCCATTCACGACGTAATGATCACCTTCTCGTCTAGCCGTTGTCTGTATGCTTACGGCATCGGATCCCGCATTTGGTTCTGTAAGTCCCAGAGCTCCTACATGTTCTCCGGTACATAATTTGGGTAAATACTTCGTTTTTTGTGCCTCATTTGCATTCGTGTTCAGATTATTACAGCACAGGTTTGCGTGGGCTCCCCATGAAAGCGCAATCGCAGGACACACCCTTGCCAGTTCTTCACATGCTAAAGAGGCAGACAGAATATCGGCGCCGGCACCACCATATTCGGGATCAACGGTTATACCGTTAATACCCAGATCCCCCAGCTTTCTCCACATTCCTTCCGGCCATTCATCCGTTTGATCCATTTCCTCGGCAACATGCTGCAACTCCTTTGCCGCAAAATTTGCAACACTATCTTTTAACATTCTGTGTTCATCACTCAGATTAAAATCCACGGCCTATACCTCTCTGTTATGTTTTTGTTAGATGAAACATTTTCTCGATTTCTATTTACTTTGCCATAATAGAAGCATTGGTTTTCGCAAAACCAATAGAGGAACATCATAATATCTTGCTATTTCATAAGCATAAACAATGCCACCCTCAACTGATGCATATTCATTAACTATTTCAAGGAAATAGTCGTTACGCTCTGTCAATTGCCTGTATTCAGGGGGGTCACTATATGGACACCAGTTATTATTTGGACAAATATTGACAGATTGAATCCTTTCATGTACACTCGCGCCTATCAACAAAACCCGGGGAGACCTAGACTAATGGCAAAAGCTGACAGAGTTTTGTCTCAATTACCTGATGACGAAAAACGGTTCCTTTATAGCTTTATTGCCTTCCCTGATTTTTTCTCTGTGGACTGGTTTTCCGGTATGCCGGATTTCCTTCCATCAAAATTGATCTCTCTGATCTTAACATTGAATCGCGGGCAATGGATTATTCCGGAAGAAAAAAAGCCCGGATGTTACAAGTGGTCTAAAAAGTTCTCGCGGCAGGAGGTTATAAGTAAGATACCGGCCGAAGAAATGTCTCGATACTATCGAAACACTGTAGACATTCTTTCAAAGTACCTGCCGAACAGTGAGGAAAACACCCTGAAGATGGCCAATCAGTGTCTCCTTGCCGGCATAGAAACAACCGACCTGGATATCATTTTCAAAGCGGCTCTCTCTGAAGAAAAAAACCATAAAATCTCGTCAGCCATAACACTGTATGATTCTCTTCTCGAATACATCGAAAGTCTCATTGTCAGTGAAAAAGTCGACCTTTCCAGCGATACGTGGTGTACATTTATCAGGACAATTGAACGTCGGGCGTCACTGTCTCTGTTTCATCCAAGCATCAAGAAGATTAATCGATTTCTTTCCATGGCCCTCGATATGGCTATCCATCTCGGTGACAAGAGATCCCAGGCATCCCTGCAACTTCTTATAGGACAAAATTACTGGATGTCATTCCAGCATGAAAAAGCCGTTCAACACTTTGACCTGGGCTGGAATATGATCAATGCAATAAAAGATGATAATTTATATAAACGGGGGTTGCAACTTCAGGGATTATCCTGTTGGATTAAAGGTAATTTTCGCGAAGCAATTCAGGCTTACGAGGAATCACTGGGAGAGCTTGATTCTATCTCAGATGATGATTTTATCCTCCTTACGGCACTTCATCTCGCCCTCTGCTACACTCAGGTCGGGATGCCGCAGAGAGGATTAGGGATTACAGAGGCCATTGAACGTCAGGCAGAAAAAAACGAAAACTGGCCGCTGGTATCCCTGACGATGGCAACAACGGGAGTTATCTTCCTGGAAATCAGACAGCTAAAGAACAGTAAAACTTACTTCGAAAGGGCTCTTGAGCTTGCCAGAAGGGAAAACATACCCATGGCAAAAGTTATGTCCGGTATAGGTATGGCCAATATTGAATGTCTGGAAGGAAACTTCGATGTGGCATCCGAATATTTTAAGGTTCTTTGGAAACTGCGTAAGTCGAGCTGGTATCATACCCTCAACAGCTCTCATATTTTTGAAGCCGGCTATATGCTGCACATTAAGGATGTCTCTCCCGTTGAACTCAGTCCGGTTATCAATTTTTTATATCAACTGAAAGAAGAAGACGTCAATCCCTTCATGTACAGCATTATCCGCAGACACCAAATTCTGATATTAGAAGAAAACAGAACACCCGGCCAAAAGATAAAAGAACTGTTAAAGCTCGAAAAATCGGTCAAAAACAGTGGGGCAACTTTAGAGCTCGCAAAAATCAGGGTTGATCTTGCCAATCTTTTTGTTCAGACAAATAACTGGCAAAAGGCTGAATTTTACGGGAGAAAGGCATGGAAATTTTTAAAACCCATCGCCAAGGACGTTTATCCAGCACATCTCGAACATTTGATTCCCCATGACGATGTTACAAGAGAAGATCGATTGTTTGATCTTGTCATCGAAATGGGTGAAGCATTAACGAACCAGGAAAATATCGAACGGCTTCTCACGAATATCATTACTTCAATATCACGCTTGACGGGGGCAGAAAGAGCAGCCCTCTTTATCAAGGACGGGGCCCCCTCAGGTCTCGAAATGGTTGCTTCGAGAAACCTCGTCAAAGAACACGTCCTGGACGAAAGTTTCAAAAAAACACTCAATGCCATCAAAGCCGCTGCCAATAGTAACGACGGCACAATCACTCAATACGAAATAAACAGACGCGACTCTGTTGATTTTCGCCATGTTATAATTGCACCGCTGATTCTATCGGAAAACGTGATCGGTGTCCTCTATCAGGACAGCCGTTTTTTTTCGTTTGACACGAGTCCCGGCAAGATCAATCTTCTTTCAGCGTTGGCATCTCAAATTGCCGTATCAATTGACCGGGCACAGGCATACGATGAAATAGCACGCCTGAACAAAAGACTCATACAGGAAAATCTCTACTATATGGAAGAAAAGGAAGAATTCAGGCCTTTCGGTGAAATCATCGGTAACAGTCAGACTATTATAAACCTCCACCATCTTATACACAAAGTAGCTCCCACACAATCGACCGTTCTCATCTCCGGTGAGACAGGTGTCGGAAAAGAACTTGTGGCACGGGCAATCCATCGTGACAGCGCGAGACAAAACGGTCCCTTCATTAGAGTCAATTGCGCAGCGCTCCCTGATACGTTGATAGACAGTGAACTTTTTGGTCATGAAAAGGGTGCTTTCACGGGAGCGGTAAAAACCAAAGCCGGCCGGTTCGAACTGGCCAACGAAGGTACCATTTTTCTGGACGAGGTATCGGAACTTCCCCCCTCAACACAGAGCAGACTGTTACGAATCCTCCAGGAAAAAGAATTTCAGCGTGTCGGAGGAACAACCACCCTTCATTCCGATTTTCGCCTCGTTACGGCCACAAATAAGGACCTGGGAAAAGAGGTCGCAAACGGAAAGTTCAGAGCGGATCTGTTCTACCGGTTGAATGTCTTTCCCGTAAGCGTCGCACCCCTCAGGGAAAGAAAAGAAGACATACCGCTTCTGGCAACTCATTTTCTCAATCTATTCTGTTCCCAGTACAATAAGCATTACTCGGGTATTCCCGAGTCTGAGATGGAAAAACTCATAACCTATTCCTGGCCGGGAAATATCAGGGAACTTTCCAACATGGTTGAGCGTGCCGTTATTTTAGGGGGTCCCGTAATCAGGTTCGCCGAATTGGAAAGCAAGAAGATTGCCGACGTAACCGACGATGAAGTCCTGGATCTTAAAGATATGGAGAAGATGCAGATCTTCAAGGCCCTGAAAAAGACCAATGGGAAAATCGGCGGCAAGAATGGGGCATCGGTTCTCCTGGGACTGAAAAGAACGACGCTCATCAACCGTATGAAAAGGCTCGGCATTACAGTAGAGAAAACCGCAACACGCCAATAATCATTATATAATTATGAAAGGCAGGATTTGACCTTTCAGACACTTTCATATCGATCCTTGAGTGACAATTATCTACCTGCAAGTTCATACAATTCATTTGAGACAAAGGAATCTTTTGTAGATAATATAAGGTCATTCAATAGCCAATAATCAGGATGAATACAATTCGAGACCTTTCACACAAATTCTAAGAAGTTTTTGTTTTGGAAATATTGTCCGTTTTACGTATGGTGTGAATCGAGTGCGCATGGACTACTTTCCTGCCGGATTCGTCGAAAATATCCGCTTCAAGTACCGCAGAATTTCGTCCGCGATGGATGATGTTCCCTTTAGCTGTTAACATACCCCTCATAGCAGGTAACAGATAATTAATATTTAGATTTTGGGTTGCAATGACTTCATTGTCTTTAATCGATGTAGCCAGGGCTAAACCGCAAGCAGAGTCGGCTAACGATGCTAATGCGCCGCCATGTGCTGTATTGTAAATGTTGCAGTGAGTATCCTCTACTTTCATTTTCATGACGCAACCTCTGTCTGTAAACTCGATCAACTTCATGTTAAAATGTTTATAATAAGACGATTCATTTACCAGATCTTTTATTCGAGAAAGATAAGATGCCTGTCTTTTATCCGTTGACATTTGTGGGTTACCTCGTCATGATCGATCAATTCTTTTTACCAGTTCCGGCACTACTTCTTTAATATCCGCCACCATCAGGTAATCGGACATCTTCATGGTGTTGGCATTCTCGTCTGTATTCACCGATATAATTGTTTTCGCATCACGTATTCCGACGGTAAACTGAACCTGCCCCGAAATCCCCAGGAGAATGGCGAGATCGGGCTTACATTTCTTACCAGACAGTCCGATTATTCTCTCTTCAGATAACCATTTTTTATCCGTCGCAACCGGTTTCGTACAGGCCACTTCTCCTTTCAGTCTCTTCGCCAGGATTTCCACCATTGGCAAATCATCGTTGCTTTCCAGTCCCTGACCGATGGCGACCAGTACCTCGGCGGCCTCGATATCAACTGAATCTTCCATCTTCGGCCTGACTTCAAGAACCTTGATGCCGGAGGGCTGTGCTTCTACCGCGATATCATTAATCATGCCTTTTTCTCTTTCACCCATCATTTCATAGGTTTTGGGGGCAATGGCGATCACCTTGTTTTCTGATTCGATGACCTGGGTCGCCACTGTTGCACCGCCAAGGGCGATGCGCTGACAGTAAATTTTCCCGCCTTCGATTTTTATGTTACCCACATCTGTCAGACATCCGCCGTCAATCATATATGCCAGCCTTCCGGCGATTTCCTTACCTCTCCGATTTGAAGAAAGAAATATGACAGACGCACCTGTCTTTTCAGCCACCTGGCTGATTGCCGACGTCACAGCCGCCGTATCAGCTATCTGTATCGCTTCGTCCTGTATTCTGTATACATCACTGCACCTCAGGGCCAGAATTTCGGACTGGTCATCATTGTTTATACTCAGGGCCTTTACTCCGAGTCCCAGTTCCGCGGCAATGCTTTGAGCTGCCGACAAAAGCTCACAGGCATAATTACTATTATCGCTGTAAACCAGAATACTGCTCATATTCGCTACCTCTCCAGCCTTCCTGTGCTTTCGAGAACCTTCACCAGTTCATCGACCGACTCAACAACAATTCCCTTCCGCTCACTTATAGGCGCCAGGTTACTGATAGTGACAACTTTCTTTTCATCGGGAATCTGAATGCCCAGATCATCGGGTCGGTAAATCTCTTTTGGTTTTTTCCTCGCCTTTAAGATGCTCGTTACCGATGGAATCTTCGGCTCCTTTATTTCCGAGACGACACTGATAACCGCCGGGAGCGGGGCCTCGATAATTTCATCGGAATTCTCCAACGAACGGGTGACGCGCACCAGTGAGTCGTTCAATTCTATTTGTTTTGCATAACCCACCTGAGGATACCCGAGAATTGCCGCCACGCCTGAGACAACCCGCCCTGAGTAGTTATCCGCGCTTCCTTCACCGAACAGGATGATATCGACACCATCGATTTTACGAATTGCTGCCGCCAGCACACCGGCAATGACCGAACTCTCCGCATCGGTGAGATTATCATCTTCAATCAACACGGCTTCGTCCGCACCGGCCGCCAGAGCTTCTTTGATGGTGTCTTTAATCTCTTCATTCCCTGCCGATACAACGATCACACGTCCCTGAACTGATTCCTTTAACTCGACAGCAACCTCAAGGGCACTCTTGTCGATATCACCCAGAACCATGGGAATATTATCCAGGACCGGTTCGCGATTTCGAATTCGAATCTGGTGTAAATCCGGTATTTGTTTCACTGCTACGACGATATTCATATTTATGACTTATGCCCCCTCCCCTTTATCCCCTCCCGCCAGGGAAATTCGACCTTTTGAGAGATCGTCAATGATAGTGATGCTCAACCTTGTGTCCGATATCTCTTATGAGCGACTGCCTCTTAGGACTAAGCCGGCAATGATCATTTTCTGCACGTCTCCCACGCCCTCAATCTGCGGGCCGATGATGGCATCACGATAGAGCCTCTGAATTGTATAGTCTTCCATGACCCCGTAAGAACCGTGAACATCGACGGCAATACGGGCCACATCAACTGCATTCTCACACACGAAACTTTTTGTCAGTGCCGCCTCTTTGGCAAATTGCATCGGGTCTTTTACGTCATTGGCCAGGCAACCGAGTCGGTACGTGAGCCATCGCGCCGCCTCTACTTTTATTGCCAGCTCCCCTACCCTGAGCTGAATAGCCTGAAACCTTGCTATAGCTTCTCCCCTGTGTGTTTTTTCGGTGGCGTATTTCACCGCCTCTTCATATCAAATCCGGGTACCAGATATTTTTCCTTTTTGTGTTCGGTCGGACGAGCTATGAACCCGTAAAGTCTGGACGTCGCCTTTCAAGGAATGCCGCGATGCCTTCTTTTGCATCCTGCGTCTTCGTCATATCAGCGATACCCCGAGCTTCATGTTCCATCTGACTTTCTATGGTTTCTGAGAACGTTTTATTAAGCAGTCTCTTGACCGAACCGAATGAAAGCGTTGGTCCGTTCGCAAGCTTTTTAGCAAGGGCTTCCGCTTCTTTCATGAGTTCATCATCTGGAACAACCTTATTGACAAGACCCCATTCCAGTGCTTCCCGGGCACTCACTCTTTTATTGGTCAGTATTATCTCTTTTGTCCGCGCAAGACCAATCATCCTCGGCAAGAAATACGTCATACCGCCATCGGGAGAAAGTGCGGCAGCGGTGTAAGCTGCCATGAACATTGCCGACTCTGCGGCAATTATCATGTCACCGCAAAGAGCAAAGCTCATCCCCATTCCGGCGGCAGGACCGTTAACGGCTGTGATCAGAGGTGCATTCATTCGAATGAAACGTGAATTAGCCGCATGTGCGTAAACGGTTATTTCCTTCAGGGCTGCTCCGAGGTCATCTCCGAATCCGGTAAAATATTTCAGATCTCCACCAGCACTGAACATCTTTCCCGCCCCCGTCAACAGAACGGCACGAATCTCGGGATCTTCATCACACCGAATCGCTGCATGCATGAGATCTTTTCCCATTGCGATATTTAATCCGTTGGCGGCTTCAGGCCTGTTTAAGGTAATGTAAGCCACATGGTCTTTGACCTCAAAAGTAATCGCTTCATACTGCATAATAATCTCCCCTACTAATTTAACATATCTCTTATTTTCTACATCATATTAAGATACCATCTCCTCAATAATTCCCTTTGCAGATTTGATATCTTTTATCAGAGCGCTCACCTGTCCGGCACTTGCGGGGAAGATCTCGAAATTTCCACTACCCCAGGCCTTTGGCGCATCCTTAAAATTGTATTCCTGTAAGAGGTCTATCCCGGGATCTTCTATCTGTTCTTTTAGCTTGGGATTTATGATAGATCTTATTTTCATTTTTCCCAGAGGTAACAGTGTTGTGCCGCCATCACCGCAATCGACGACTGCCTTCTTCCATGCATCCGGAGCAGTGCATTCCTCGGTTGCAATAAAACGCGTCCCGAGCTGAACACCCTGAGCACCGAGAGCCAGCGCAGCTCGATACCCCCGTGAGTCAGCTATTCCTCCGGCTGCAACAACCGGAATGTTAACACTGTCTACCACCAGCGGCACCAGTACCATGGTGGAAGATTCGGGGTTGTTGGTACGAAGACCACCGGACTCCGAACCGGAGACGATCAATCCGTCAACACCGGCATCCTCCGCCTTTTTCGCCTGGACAGCTGAAAGAAGAACATGGAGCCCCTTCATTCCAAATGAGTGAACCTGGTCATAGATTTTCCCCGGAGACCCTGCTGACGTGGTGACTGTCTTTACTCCCGCTTCTGCCAGTATCTCTAAAATTTCCATGTTCGCAGGATTCGCAAGCATCAGGTTTGCCCCAAACGGCTTGTCCGTCAACTCACGGACCTCGTTTATCAGTTGTTTTGTGCTTTCAGCATTACTGAACCCCAGGGCCAACATTCCGAAGGCTCCGGCCTCGCAGATGGCAGCTATCAGCTTGGGGCTGTTCATGTGGCCGATTGGTCCCTGAATGATGGGGTAACGACTTCCCAGGATGTTTAACAATTCAGACATAATATATACCTCCTTCTTTTTTTTATGTATTCTTTATGTATTCTTATAGACCCCCCTTTTGGCCCCTGTACTACGACAAAACACCAATTCTGCCGGTTCATTGCTAAGGGTACCGATTGGACAAGCTTAAGAATCCGTTCGATTACTTCACGTGATAAAGGCTCCGATTTAAATATTCTATACAACAATATTGCGTGCAATATAATTGTACACAAGCTGTATGCCTAAAACAATTATTTGTCTGACCGATGTCTGACTTTATTGAGGAGACACCTCAGTTCTTTTTCTTCATCTTTGTTCAAAATACTCAGAAATTCTGAATTAGCCTTTTCCATAACTCTGGCAACTTCCTGTCCGGTTGTTCTTCCCTTTTCAGTCAAATGAATCTGTATTGCTCGCCGATCATTTGGATTCTGTTGACGTTGGACGAGTTTTGCTGACTCAAGCCGATCCAGGATGCCGGTCAGGGTAGCGCTATCGAGTGATACTCTCATTCCAAGATCGCTCGAAGCTATCTGGTCATTATCAAAGAGAAACCGTATAATCATTGCCTGCACTGCAGTTAGACTTAGTCCCGATACCTTCTGACCCCAGAATCTCGCTCCAGTCTGGCTCGCTTTGGCAAGTTGAAAAAAGATACAGTCATCGGCTTTCATTATAGCCCCTTCACTAATAGTCTTGTGTACCATTTACTTGTGTGCAAGCATATTATTTCCCCGATATAACTGTCAAGAAAAAACTGCTTGACCTTAATAAAATGTTTCGCGATTTCGGAGTGATGATACTAAGCGGCTGTTTACACCTCAAAAAATCGACTATGGAGTTATGATATTGATTTCCTGTATGCAATTCGTAAGCAGGATTTGTCCCATTTCCCTGTTTGTTTATTCTTCCTGGAAGAGTGATATATCCTCTATCCCATTGAATACGACTTTTCAGTTGGTAAGCAAGCCAATCCTTCCTGAATAGAGTACCGTAGAAAGATATTCTCTCCTTGATATCAATAAACATATAGTTTACTCTTCGATCATGATTAGATCTTTTCGGTGCAGCGAAACAGATAAGATTTTTAGTCGGGAATTTTCTCGAAAATTTCCCAGTGACATTCAAGCGCGGGCATTTATGAAACTTAATGCCATTGATGCGGCCGTTCAGATCCAGGATTTGCGACTTCCTGCCTCTAATCGGCTCGAGATTCTGAAAGGGGACGGAAAGGCCAATGGAGTATTCGCATTAACGATCAGTGTTGGATGAACTGACGTTGTCCCAATATCGCCTTGCGAAAGGGATTCGTGTGTCCGCCATGCGGGTCAATTACGTCGTGAATGGAAAACGACCGGTTACCGCTGAACTCGCTCTGCGTTTAGGGCGGTATTTTGGCCAGAGCCCGCGTTATTGGCTGAACCTGCAAAGTCGATATGACATGGATATTGCGGAAGATACCTTGTCAGACCAGGTGGAGAAACAAGTTCAACCACTCGCTTCTGCTGTGTCATAACTTCCTGAAAGAGTGATTCTTCTTGATCGGCAGCCCATAACACACTACGAATGGTAATCTTCGATAGATCATATAGCAGTTATGTAGTCAGTTTAATTATGTTGTGAGTATAATTCCATTTCCTTCCGAAAGATTAAAAAAATCCTTTTAATTCTCTTTTATTTTTTACTTCCCTTGCTATCTTACTTTTATGGCAGAAAGACGATAGCCATATGATCAAGTGGCTTGCCTTCCGCACCATTAAAAAATCCCTATTATTCAGTGCCTCAGGCATAAGGAGGAAAAAAATGATGGAACCAAGCTGCCTGAGAAACAGAAACTCCCTTTATCTGATCGTGTGGCCTTTAAGGCTTTATTGCCCGCTGGAGGCTTAACAGCAGACGTGCTTAGCCTATAAATAATTATGTTGTGAGTAAATTTTGAATTATGTTGTGAGTCCTTATAACGTATTGTTATTAAATCAAATATCCATTTCCAAGCTCTTGGTAAATATCCCAATATATTTCAGGTGGATAGATGAGCTCGCAACATAATAGCAGTTGTCGACAGTTGAAGATCTAAGCAGACAATGAAGATATGCAATTCTTATGTTCAAATTTCCCGCATTAAAGAGCTGTGGCAACTGTTATCAGTTTTCATGACTCAGGAATTATGATGCTCCTGGCAAGATATCTTTAATCGTCGATTTGATAATTTTGTTATATACAGTAAATCCATATCTTGAAATTTTCAGGCTCCTTTTTTAATCGGCTGTGTCACCATATAGCTTTTTTTCACTTCAAGCGGTTGCATAACCATATGTAAATCTTAACAAATGCCGAGAACTGTAAAATCAGGTGTAAAATTGTCGAGATTCTTTACAAAATCGAATTTTTGCTCTGATGCACTTGTTACAAGGGTTTCAGCACGTTTAAGCTATTGAGAGGCCAAAAATTGTCGGACTTCTTTACAAGTGTGAAACAGCAAAAAACACGTAAAAACAATTGAGAGCCAATATATACAGAGTGTGAAAAAAAATTATTCTATTAATTTATACAACTTATTAACGCACTCACAATATTTTTCCAAGCAGAATTCATCTTTGCATGGTTTTTGCTTTATAAATTAAAAAGTCGGTCACTTATTAAGTAATTTTTCAATTAAGTTTCTATTCGCGGAGGCGAAGAAAGGAGTTTCACTTATGAAAATTTTGAAATTTTTTGTTGTAGCATTGGTCCTGATGTGTTTCTGTACGCCAGGGTTATCTGGAACGATCGATTTTGAAGGCATGCCTGAAGAATATCAATATGGTTATGGTCATCAAAACTTCGCCGACTATTGGGAAGGCGTGTGGTTCGGTCCTGATTCAACTGTTTTGGATAGGAATTGGCCCCTTAATTACTATAACTATACCGGTTATCCTCCACATTCTGGTGACGCAGTATTGTTTTCGTATTCTACTCCTTACATAGATGCTATTTTTGACAATGCCGTGGACGAGGTCTCCATGTGGTATACGTCTGGTAATAACTTTTACCTGGATGCTTACGATGAATATGACAACTTAATCGCCACTGTCACGGGTGCCCCGAATTTATATTCTAACTCTCTGATTACGATTACATTGTCAAGTTACGATATCAAACGTGTCCGTATGCATGATACGGGTAACTACTTCACGATCGATGACTTTACAGCAGAATTCGTATCAGGACAGCCGAGCGGAGTTCCTGAACCATCAACGCTGCTGCTCCTCGGCTTCGGAATTCTCGGCCTTGTCGGTCTGCGGCGCAGGGAATAGAAAATTAAAAACATATACTTAAGTTAAAACAGTTTTGATGAAAAATCCCCCGATTTTCACCGGGGGATTTTTTTATGTATGAAAATAGAGTTTTATCCATAGTCCCTCACAAACAAAAGGGCAGAAGTTTTCCGTTTAGTTGTGGACGTATTTTGATTTTCAGAGTGAGATATTCCGATGAGGGATTATTGATAAAACACGCATGGACTAAGCCGCCCCCCATATATCCCGGTGTTTACCTTATATGGGGATTGTAAAAGAGACCTTTATCGTTCGAAAGGAGTCACACGACATCTTTTGGGGTATTTTTTCAAAAACAGAAGGAAGGCTTTCCATTTTTTCTCTGTTTCCTTATCGTATTAGTCAGATTTATTCCGGAGTATTTCCATATG